>OLRJ01000017.1_pt1 | contig 166675 bp, 143 predicted proteins | sample 1672741 | NCBI WGS metagenome assembly OLRJ01 (sample SAMEA3136719, study PRJEB25190) | human gut metagenome | biome: human gut; feature: human-associated habitat; material: faeces | place: Austria | collected 2013 | reverse complement strand
TCGGCGGCAACGGCACCTTGATCGGCGCGTCGGCGAACGTCGTCATGTCCGACATCTCGCGCAAAAACGGCCACGTTATTACGTTCGCGCACTTCTTCAAAGTCGGCTTCCCCACGATGCTCGCGACCGTCGCCGTGTCAGCAATCTATCTAATCGTGCGTTTTCCGCCAATGTAGCATTTCGGGGTTTCGCGCGGCGCGAAGCTGCCCTATACTTGTGTGCAGTCCTTTAAAAGCGGTACAGAGAGACCGACAAGGAGTGCGAGCGATTCACCCAGGTGAAGTCGCACTATCGCAGAACCGAGCGGTCTGCCTGCATCCCTGATTGAAAGAGGGTGCTAATGACAGATACTAGAACGGTGAAATCCGTCTGTATGGACGCAGACGAAATTGAGCGATCGCTCACGCGCATCGCGCACCAGATTCTCGAGGCCAACCATGGTGCATCGAATATCGCCTTGGTGGGAATCCTCACCCGAGGCGATCTGCTCGCTCATCGCCTTGCGAGTAAGATCAAGCAGATCGAGGGCACGGAAGTCCCGCTCGGCGCGCTCGACATCAGCTTCTATCGCGATGATTTCGCGACGCATCTTTCCCCCGAGGTCCACTCGACCGACATCCGCTTCGACATCGACGGACTGACCGTCGTGCTTGTCGACGACGTCCTGTTCACCGGCCGCACCATCCGCGCGGCGCTCGATGCGCTGAGCGATTTTGGCCGCCCCTCCTGCGTGCAGCTTGCAGTCCTCGTCGACCGAGGGCACCGCGAGCTTCCCATCCGCGCCGATTTCGTCGGCAAGAATGTCCCTTCCTCTTCGCACGAGAACGTCCGCCTCTTTTTGGAGGAAGTCGATGGCGTCTCTGCCGTCGAGGTCCTCGAGATGGCGCCGGGGGACCGTGCGGGTTCCGCCCCGCTCGGCGCTGAACAGCCCCAGGAAAGGGAGGCGTAGCAACCATGGCCTTCAACCACAAGCACCTCATCAACATCTCCGACTACTCTGCGGAAGACATCACGAGGATTCTCGACACCGCTGCAAGTTTCCGCGCGGTGAACGAGCGGCGCATCAAGAAGGTACCAACGCTTAAGGGTTTCACCGTCGTGAACATGTTCAACGAGCCTTCGACCCGCACGCGCTCGTCGTTCGAGCTCGCCGAGAAGCGCCTGTCATGCGATACGCTCAACTTCGGCGGGTCCTCTACCTCCACGGTGAAGGGCGAGAGCTTGCGCGACACCGTGCAGACGCTCTGCTCGTACAAGATCGATGCCATCGTCGTGCGCGACAAGCACGCGGGAGCGCCGCGCAAGGTCGCCGATGTTTCCGGCGTCTCCGTCATCTGCGCAGGTGACGGCAAGCATCAGCATCCTACGCAAGCGCTGCTCGACCTGTACACCATTCGCGAGCATTTCGGCCGCATCGAGGGCCTTCGCGTCGGCATCGTCGGAGACATCGGTCACTCGCGCGTTTGCGGCTCGCTTATCCCCGCGCTCAAGATCATGGGCGCCCACGTCACCGTCATCGCGCCGCCGACGCTTATGCCGGCAGCTCCCGAAATCTTAGGGGCCGATGAAATTACGAGCGACCTCGACGCGGCGCTGCCCGAACTCGACGTGGTATACATGCTGCGCATCCAGCGTGAGCGCCTCGAGGGCGCGCCGTACCCGAGCCTTCGCGAGTACAACCTGCTTTTCGGTCTGACCGAGGAGCGCGAGAAGCTCATGCGGCCCGAAGCCATCGTGTGCCATCCAGGCCCTGTGAACCGCGGCGTCGAGCTCGACGATTATATGTGCGACCACCCGCAGCGCTCCGTCATCTTGGATCAGGTCTATTCCGGCGTGCTCGTCCGCATGGCCGTTCTCTATCTGCTGTTAGGAGGAACCGACAATGGCGTTGATGCTTAAGAACGCGCGGCTTCTCGACCCCCAGGTTGGGCTCGACGAGGTTGCTGACATCCTGATCCGCGATGGCCGCATCGTGGAGATTGGCCACGACCTTGAGATGCCGAAGGGCATCGAGCGCGACCTTTCGGGAAAGATCATCGTCCCCGGCCTGGTCGACATGCACGTTCACTTGCGTGACCCCGGATTCGAGTACAAAGGCGACATCGAGTCGGAGACGAAGGCGGCGGCGCACGGCGGCTTCACCGCGGTATGCGCGATGCCGAACACGAACCCCGTCTGCGATAACGCGACCATCGTGGAGTACGTGCAGCGCAAGGCCTCTGAAGTCGGCTTCTGCCGTGTGCTCGTGTCGGGCGCGCTTACGCAGGGGCTCAAAGGCGAGGTGCTCTCCGAGATGGGGGACATGGTCGCTCACGGTGCCGTCGCGTTCACCGACGACGGGCGCGGCGTGCAGGACTCGGGAATGATGCGCCGCACGATGGACTACGCCAAGCAGTTCGACCGCGTCGTCATGTGCCACTGTCAAGATGAGGGTCTCGTGGGCGCGGGCCAGGTGAACGAAGGGGAATGCTCCACGCGCCTCGGCCTTTTAGGTTGGCCCGCGGAAGGCGAGGAGCTCGAAATCATGCGCGACATCGCGCTTTGCCGCCTGACGGGCTGCCATTTCCACGCGCAGCACGTAACGACCGCGCGCGGGCTCGACCTCATTCGCGCCGCCAAAGCCGAGGGGCTGCCCGTCACCTGCGAGGTCACGCCGCACCATCTGCTTCTCGACGACTCGATGATCGGCGAGGACTACGATACGAACTACAAGGTGAACCCGCCGCTTCGCACGAAGGCCGATGTCGCTGCGCTTCGCGCCGGTCTTGCCGACGGCACGGTCGATGCCATCGTCACCGATCACGCGCCGCACGCGACCTACGAGAAGGACCGTGAGTTCGAGCTTGCTCCCTTCGGCATGACCGGTATCGAGACCTCGCTCGGCCTCATGCTCACCCATATGGTCGGTGAGGGCGTGATCGGTTTGAACCGTCTCGTCGAGCTCATGGCCGTGAACCCCCGGGCGATCCTGCGCAACGAGCGCGTGGCCATCGAGCCGGGCTCTATCGCCGATTTGACGGTCATCGACCCCGACGCGGAGTGGACGGTTGCCAAAGACGACTTCTGCTCGAAGGCGCAGAACACGCCGTTTGTCGGGTGGAATCTTCGTGGTCGTGCGACCGACGTGTTCGTCGGCGGTTACGCGACGATGGAAGACGGCGTGGTTTGCGCCACGGTCAAAAAGTAAGGCGCCTTTACGGCGATTTCGATACGATAGCGGATGACGCCCGCGATGGCGGGCTTGAACGGAAAGGAACGATGTGAGCGAGATCACGAAAAAGCTGCTCGAGAACACCTCGAAGCCGCTCGGTGCACCGGCGCTGCTCGTGCTCGAAGACGGTGCCGTGTTCAGCGGCACCTCTTGCGCGGCGCAGGGCGAAGTGTTCGGCGAAATTTGCTTCAACACCTCTCTGGAGGGCTACCTCGAGGTGATCACCGACCCGAGCTACGCAGGCCAGATCATCACGATGACCTACCCCCAGATCGGCAACTACGGTGTGAACCGCGAGGACTGCCAGTCCGAGAAGCCGGCACTGCGCGGGCTCGTCGTGCGCGACATGTGCCAGGTGCCCTCTAACTGGCGCTGCGAGCTCACGCTGCCCGACTTCCTGCGTGAGAACAACGTCGTCGCCATCGAGGGCGTCGACACACGCGCCCTCGTTCGCCACGTGCGCGACAACGGTGCCCAGCGCGCGGTGCTCTCCACGCTCGACACCGACGTCGAGAGTCTCCTTGCGAAGGTTCGCGCAAGCGAGTCTATCGTCGGCGTGAACCTCGCCGAGACGGTCTCTCGCTCCGAGAAGGCGACCTTCGGCATCGATGACCTGCCGAAAACTCAGGCTTTCGCGCTCACTGCGCCCGCGCCTGCGAAGTACAAGGTCGTCGCCTACGATTGCGGCGCGAAGCTCTCCATTTTCCAGAACCTCGTGCGCGTGGGCTGCGAGCTTATCGCTGTTCCCTGGGACACTCCCGCCGAGGACGTCCTCGCGATGAACCCCGACGGTGTGTTCCTTTCCAACGGCCCCGGTGACCCCGATGCCGTTTCTGGCACGTATACCCAGGTCGAGAAGCTGCTCGGCAAGGTTCCCGTCTTTGGCATCTGCCTTGGGCACCAGATGATGTCGAAGGCCGCGGGCGCTCAGATCGAGAAGCTCAAGTTCGGCCATCGCGGCGGCAACCACCCCGTCATGAACCTGCGCACTCACCGTGTCGAGATCACCGCGCAAAACCACGGGTTCGGCCTTCTGTTCCCGACGCTCGGCGAGCTTATCCCCGAGGAGTCGGCAGGTGAGACCGAGCATCGCGACGACCTGCGCTTCTGGGTCGAGAAGCGCGTGGCGCCCGTCGTGCGCAACGAGAAGTTCGGCCGCATCCAGCTCACGCATGTGAACTTGAACGACGGCACCGCCGAGGGCATCGCGTTTCTTGACATCCCGGCGTTCTCGGTGCAGTACCACCCCGAGGCGTCGCCCGGACCGACCGACGCGCACTACCTGTTCACCGCCTTCTCGCGTCTGATGGATGGACGCGAGGATTATCTCGATATCGACATCGCCGCCGACCGCTTGGCCGGATGGAAGTTTGGGGGAGAAGTCAATGCCTAAGCGTACCGACATCAAGTCCATCCTGGTCATCGGATCGGGTCCGATCGTCATCGGCCAGGCATGCGAGTTCGACTACTCGGGTGCCCAGGCCTGCAAGGTCCTCAAAGCCGACGGCTACCGCGTCATCCTCGTCAACTCCAACCCGGCGACCATCATGACTGACCCGGGCCTCGCCGATCGCACCTACGTCGAGCCGATCACGCCCGAGTTCGTTGAGAAAGTCATCGAGAAGGAACGCCCCGACGCGCTTCTCCCGACGCTTGGCGGCCAGACCGGCCTAAACACTGCCGTCGCTCTCGCGAAGTCTGGCGTCCTTGACAAGTACGGTGTCGAAATGGTCGGCTGCGACCTTCCCGCCATCGAGCGCGGCGAGGACCGCAAGCTGTTCAACGAGTGCATGGAGGAACTCGGCATCGAGGTCGCGCGCAGCGGCTACGCCTATTCCATGGAGGACGCCGAGTCAATCGTCGCCAAGTTGGGCTTTCCCGTGGTGTGCCGCCCGTCGTTCACGCTCGGCGGTGCCGGCGGTGGCATCGCGCACGACATGGATGAGCTTCATCTCATCGTGAGCCAGGGACTTGAGCTCTCGCCCGCAGGCGAGGTGCTCGTCGAGGAATCCATCGAGGGCTGGAAAGAGTACGAGATGGAGGTCATGCGCGACCGCGTCGGCAACGGCATCATCGTGTGCTCCATCGAGAACTTCGACGCGATGGGCGTCCACACCGGCGACTCGATCACCGTCGCCCCTGCGCAAACCCTCTCCGATGTGGAATACCAGCGCATGCGCACGGCCTCGCTCGCCATCCTCGAGAAGATCGGCGTCGAAACCGGTGGCTCGAACGTGCAGTTCGCCGTCAACCCGAAGACGGGCCGCATGATCGTCATTGAGATGAACCCCCGCGTGTCGCGCTCCTCCGCGCTCGCTTCCAAAGCGACGGGCTTCCCGATTGCCAAGGCCGCGGCGAAGCTCGCGGTGGGCTACACGCTCGACGAGATCGTGAACGATATCACGAAGGCGACGCCCGCGTGCTTCGAGCCTTCTATCGACTACTGCGTCGTCAAGGTGCCGCGCTTCGCATTCGAGAAGTTCCAGGGCACCGACGACACGCTCACGACCCGCATGAAGGCGGTCGGCGAAATCATGTCAATCGGCCGCACCTTCGAGGAATCGCTCGGCAAGGCGCTTCGCTCCCTTGAAAATGGCCGCGCGGGCCTCGGTGCCGACGGCAAGGGTGCGGAAAGTACCATGCAGGGCGCGGAATTCGACGACATGGTGTGCCGCCCGACCGCGAACCGCATCTTCTTCATCGGCGAGGCGATGCGCCGCGGCATGAGCGTAGAGGAACTCCATGAAAAGACGGGCATCGATCCGTGGTTTTTGGCCCGCATGGCTGACATGGTCGCCGTCGAGCAGGCGCTTTCGGGCCACAAGCTCGAGGAACTGGACGAAGATGACATGCGCTGCGCAAAGCGCTTCGGCCTCTCCGACGTGCAGATCGCGCATCTGACCGGCTCAGACGAGCTTTCCGTGCGCGCGCACCGCAAGGCGCTCGGCGTCGTCCCCGCGTTCAAAACGGTCGACACCTGCGCGGCTGAAACGCCGAGCAAGACGGCCTACCACTACAAGACCTACGACACTTGCGAGAGCGAGGTCGCTCCCAAGACCAAGAAGCGCGCAATGATTCTCGGCGCAGGCCCGAACCGCATCGGCCAGGGCATCGAGTTCGACTACTGCTGCGTGCATGCGAGCTACGCGCTTGCCGATGCCGGCTTCGAGACCATCATGGTCAACTGCAACCCCGAGACGGTCTCGACTGACTACGACACCTCCGACAAGCTTTATTTCGAGCCGCTGACCTTCGAAGATGTGATGGATATCGTCGATGTGGAAAACCCCGACGGCGTAGTCGTGACACTCGGCGGTCAGACGCCGCTCAAGCTCGCGCGCGCCCTTCAGGAAGCGGGTGTCCCCATTATGGGCACGAGCCCCGAGGCGATCGATCTCGCCGAAGACCGCGATCGTTTCTCGCAGGTGCTCGACGAGCTCAAGATCATCTACCCCGCAGCGGGCGAGGCATCGACCCTCGAAGAGGCGCATCGGGTTGCCGAGCACATCAGCTTCCCGCTGCTTGTCCGTCCGAGCTACGTGCTCGGTGGCCGCGGCATGGCCATCGTCTACGACAACGACCAGCTTGACAAGTACATGGCTGAAGCCGCAAAGATCTCGCCTGACCACCCAGTCTATCTTGATCGATTCCTCGAAGCTGCCATTGAAGTCGACGTCGATGCGCTCTGCGACGGCAAGGACGTGTTCGTGGGCGGCATCTTGGAGCACATCGAGATGGCAGGCATCCACTCGGGCGACTCCGCCTGCTGCACACCACCGTTCTCGCTCTCGCTCAGCCTTCAGGGGCAGCTGCGCGACATCGCACGCCGCCTTGCGCTGCGCCTGGGCGTCGTTGGCCTGCTCAACATTCAGTTCGCCATTAAAGACCAGGTCATCTACGTAATCGAGGCAAATCCGCGCGCGAGCCGCACCGTGCCGTTTGTCTCCAAGTCCACGGGTGTCCCCTTAGCGAAGATCGCAGCCCGCATCATGGCGGGGGAGAAGCTCGCCGATCTGCACCTTCCCGCCGACGACCGCGAGTTCGACTACTTCTGCGTGAAGGAAGCCGTCATGCCGTTCGGCCGTTTCCCCGGCTCCGATGTCGTGCTCGGCCCTGAGATGAAATCGACTGGCGAGGTCATGGGCATAGCAGGCAATTTCCCTGCAGCGTTCACCAAGACCCAGCTCGCGATTGATTACGAGCCGCCGCGGGGCGGGGAAGTGTTCATCTCGGTGAACGATGGCGACAAGCGCAACATCACGGCGATCGCTCGCTCCATTGCGCGCCTTGGGTTCTCGCTCGTTGCAACGACGGGCACTGCCCGCGCCCTTCGCGCGTCGGGCATCGAATGCGAAGAGGTTGGCAAGATCCACGCCGGCTCGCACACGATTCTCGACCGCATCGCATCAGGCGAGATCGTGCTCATGATCAACACGCCGTTCGGCAGCTCCACCAACACCGACGGCTACGAGATGCGCGCGGCATGCGTGCGCCACGGCGTGAGCTACTGCACCACGCTTGCGGGCGCGCAAGCGCTTATCGCGGGCATGGAGGCGGTTCGCGAGACGGGGCTCGACGTCATCGCGCTGCAAGACCTGCCACAATGGGAAGGCTAAATGATGGTAGATATCACAGCGCCCGTGCTCGATAACCACCAGGTGGGCCCCAGACTTCACCTCATGACGTTGAGCGCGCCCGAAATCGCTTCGAGCATCAAGCCCGGGCAATTCGTCCATATGCAGATTCCGGGTATGGAAGGCCATATCCTGCGCCGCCCGTTCTCGGTCTATGCGGCGAACGTGAGCGAGGGGACGATCGAGATTCTCTACCAGGTGGTGGGCTTCGGCTCCGAGCGGATAACCAAGCTTGCGCCTGGCGATGAGGTTGCCCCTAAGCTCATCGGGCCCGTCGGTCACAGCTGGGCAGCACCCGAGAAGTGCGAGCGCGCGCTTCTAGTGGGCGGCGGCGTCGGGGCGGCTCCCTTGTACCTGCTTTTCGAGCAACTGGTTGCTGCGGGGGTCGACGTCACCGTGGTGCTCGGCGCCCAAACCGAGGCTGCGCTCGTGTGCCGCGAACGCTACGCGCGTGTGCTTTCCACCGCCGGCTGTTGTGCCGAGAACGCGCCTCTGTGCGCCACCGACGACGGCACGTTTGGGCGTGCGGGCTTTTGCACCTCGCTTGTCGATGACGCGATCAGCGAGGCAAACGCGAGTGGGAAGCCCTTCGATTACCTGGCTGTTTGCGGTCCTGAGCCGCTCATGAAGATTGTTTCCGGCCAAGCGGCGCAAGCGAACATCCCTTGCCAGGTGTCGATGGAGAAGCGCATGGCGTGCGGTGTCGGAGCTTGCCTTTCCTGCGTTGTGGAAACCGTTCACGGCAAGAAGCGCTCCTGCGTTGACGGCCCCGTATTCGATGCCCAGGAGGTGGCGTGGTAATGGCAGCGAAAACCCCACGTGAAACCAGCGTTAATCTGGCAGTGAACCTTGGCGGCCTTACGATGAAGAACCCTGTGACGACAGCTTCGGGCACGTTCGCTGCCGGCATGGAGTACTCCGATTTCGTTGACGTGTCTGCTATAGGCGCCGTCACGACGAAGGGCGTCTCCCTCAACGGTTGGGAAGGCAACGCGAGCCCGCGCATCGCCGAGGTTCCTTCGGGCATGCTGAATTCGATCGGCCTGCAAAACCCCGGTGTCGCCCACTTGAAGAGCGAGGAGCTTCCCTGGCTGCGCGAGCAGGGTGCCACAACCATCGTGAACGTCTCTGGGCATAGTTTTGACGAATACGTGCAGGTCATCGAAGCGCTTGAGGATGCACCCGTCGATGCGTACGAGGTGAACATCTCATGTCCGAACGTCGATGCCGGCGGCATGACGCTCGGTACCCACGTCCCAAGCGTCGAGAAGGTGGTCTCTCTTTGCCGCGAGGCGACGTCGCGCCCGCTCATCGTGAAGCTTACGCCGAATGTGACCGACATTACCGAGATCGCGCGCGCCGCTGAGGCTTCGGGCGCCGATGCGATTTCGCTTATCAACACGCTGCTTGGTATGGCGATCGACGTGAAGCGACGCCGGCCAGTGCTTGCGCGCGTTGTCGGTGGATTCTCGGGTCCTGCCGTGAAGCCGGTTGCGCTGCGCATGGTGTGGCAGTGCTCGAAGGCGGTTTCCGTTCCCATCCTTGGCATGGGCGGTGTTACCACCGGCACCGATGCCATCGAGTTCATGCTGGCCGGTGCCACAGCAGTTGCCGTCGGCACGGCGAACTTCATGAACCCCCAAGCGACCGTCGACGTGATCGATGGCATTATCGACTACTGCGAAGAGCAGGGCGTAAACGATGTGAACGACCTGATAGGAGCACTTGAATGCTAGAGGATTTCCACGCTCAACCCGCTCGCGACCGCGTGATCGTCGCGCTCGACTGCGATGCGGCGACTGCGCTTTGCCTTGCCGTGCAGCTGCGCGGCCATGCGAAATGGCTCAAAGTCGGCATGACGCTGTATTATGCCGAGGGTCCTAAGATTGTGCAGACGTTCAAGCAGCTCGGCTTCAACGTCTTCCTCGACCTGAAGTTCCACGATATTCCGCATCAGGTGGAAGGTGCCGCAGCTTCAGCGGTGCTTTCGGGGGCTGACATGCTCACCATGCACGCTGTCGGCGGTTCTGCCATGATGGCAGCTGGGCACCGCGGTGCGGAAGCCGCCGCGTTCGAGCGTAAAGTTCCGGTGCCGGCGACGCTTGCGATCACGGTTCTCACCAGCATGGATGCGGAATCGCTTGCAGCCACGGGCGTTTCGAGAGCGTTGCCTGAGCAGGTGAGCTCGCTTGCCGTGCAGGCGCGCAAGGCGGGGCTTTCGGGCATCGTGTGCTCACCTCAGGAAGCGAGCAGTATGCGTGAGCTGCTTGGCCCGGATGCGTTTATCGTGACCCCGGGCGTTCGTCCCGCGGGGAGCGCAAAGGGCGACCAGAGCCGTGTTGCCACGCCCGCGCAGGCTTTCGAGAACGGTGCCTCTCATATTGTTGTAGGTCGTCCGATCACTCAGGCCGAAGACCCAGTCGCTGCGTTCGAGGCAATCGCCGCAGAGCTGGCGTAATTCTTTCAACTCGATAAGCGCTCGCGAAGTGAGCGCACGTTCAAGCCCGAGGGATGCGCAGAATTCCGCGCACCCCTCGGTGTCTGATGGGACAGCTCGCATCCTGGCGCAGGTTAGCATCGGGGGTTCGCCATTTGTGAATGCTTTGTGCTCAGATGCGCTGAGATGTGTCCAGATTTGACCTTGCTCCTTATTTTTCCGTTGATGAGCAGTGATTTCTTTTAAAAACACTTGACCATTCGGCGGAAATCCACGACGATAATCAAACGTTAGCCGCGCCTTGGGCAAGCCGATGGAGAATTGAGCTTGCGGGTGGTCGCGGAAAAACAATGCCCGTCAACTATTATTTTCCTTCTAATGGTCAACTGGGCATTTAGAATAATTGTTGCTAACGGCAATCGGCGGTAGGCGTCATGCCGAGAAACAAAAGGAGAGATTCACGATGGCAATTCCTCAACTCAGCCCCGAAGAGCGTCAGGCAGCTCTCGAGAAGGCCAAGGCCGCCCGCATCAAGCGCGCTGAGGTTCGCGACGATCTCAAGAGCGGCAAGCTCACGCTCGAGAAGGTTCTCGACATGAAGGAAGACCCGATCGTCGGCCGCATGAAGGTTTCCACCCTCATCGAGACCCTCCCCGGTTACGGCAAGGCCAAGGCCGAGAAGATCATGAAGGAACTCCAGATTGCTGAGAGCCGCCGCCTTCGTGGTCTTGGCGACCGTCAGCGTGCCGCACTGCTGGAGCGTCTTGGCTAATCGTGCCCATGCGCCGCGGTAATCTCTTTGTGATTTCAGGGCCATCAGGTGCCGGCAAGGGCACCCTGGTGGCCCGTTTGTTGCGCGAAATCCCCGATTGCTGGGTTTCGGTTTCTGCAACGACGCGCTCTCCACGCGAAGGCGAGCAGGAGGCTGTCCAGTACTTCTTCAAGAGCGACGAGGAATTCGACGCGCTTGTCAACGAGGACGGGCTTTTGGAATGGGCCACGTATGCGGATCATCGCTACGGCACGCCGAAAAGCGCCGTGCTTGGGCATATCGCCCAAGGTGAGCAGGTCGTTCTTGAAATCGACGTGCAGGGCGCTTTCCAGGTGAAGGACAAGCTTCCCGAAGCGCACCTGGTTTTCATCGAGCCGCCTTCGCTTACCGTGCTTGAAGAGCGTCTGCGCGGACGCGGTACGGAAACCGACGAGGTGATAGCCTCCCGCATGGAAGCGGCGCAGGCAGAGCTTGCGCGCAAGATGGAGTATGACATTCGCATCGTGAACGACGACCTTGAGACCGCCACCAGGCAGTTAGTCGATTACGTGAACGAAAAAGCTGAAGAATAACGAGGTAACATCAAAGATGAGCATCATCGAACCGAGAATCAACGATTTACTGGAAGAAACTGATCAGGACCGTTTCCTTCTGTGTGCCCTCGCGTCCAAGCGCGCGCACGACATCAACGACATGATGCGCGGTCAGCGCGATCGCGCAATCCAGTTGCAGACCGCCGTCGAGATTGCACGCGCTGCGGACAAGAAGCCGCTCACGATCGCCTTCAACGAGATCGCTGCCGGCGATGTTTCCTATGATCCTGACAGCATCGACATCAAGAACCATTAATGGCTGAGTATCAACGAATCTGTCTGGTTCACTACCACGAGATCGGCCTTAAGGGCCACAATCGCTCAAAATTCGAGATGCGCCTTCTGAAGAATCTGGAGGCGCATCTTTGCGCGTACCCCGTTGTGACGATTCACCGCATCTCGGGGCGTCTTTGCGTGTTCCTGAAGGAGGGAACCACGCACGACACCATGGTTGAATGCGCCGATGCCATCCGCTCGATTCCCGGCACCGCGCGTGTCTCGTGCGGGTTCAAGTGCGAGCGCGACCTCGATCAGATGACCGAGGCGGGCATCCTCGCGATGGGCGAGTCGGGGGCATTTGCGAGCTTCAAGGTGCACGCGCGCCGCAACCACACCGATTTCCCCGTGAACTCAATGGAGATCAACCAGATTGTCGGCGGGCGTTTGAGTGAGGCTTATCCCCAGGTCAAAGTCAAGATGAAGGACCCTGACCTTACGGTGGGGATCGAAGTTGTGCAAAACGCGGCCTATGTCTACGCGCGCAGCGTCCCCGGCATCGGTGGCCTTCCTGTCGGAAGCTCGGGCACGGTGATGAGCTTGCTTTCCTCGGGAATCGACTCGCCGGTGGCGCTCTGGCGCATCGCGCGCCGTGGCGCCGTTTGCATCGGCGTGCATTTCTCGGGCAGGCCGCAGACCTCCGATGCCTCCGAGTTCTTGGTCGACGACATCGCGCATGTGCTCGAAAAGACGGGCTGCATCGCGCGCGTCTATGTTGTTCCCTTCGGCGATTATCAGCGCGAGATTGCCCTTTCGGCGCCGCCTGAGCTGCGCGTTATCCTGTATCGCCGTCTTATGTTCCGCGTCGCTGAACGCATTGCTTTCTACGAGCATGCCAAGGCCATCGTCACGGGGGAGAGCCTTGGGCAGGTCGCCTCGCAGACGCTCGACAACATCCGGGCGACGAACGACGCTGTCTCGCTTCCGGTGTTCCGCCCGCTCATCGGCTCCGACAAGCTCGAGATCATCGCGCAATCGCAGCAGTTGGGGACGTTCCCCATCTCGTCGCAGGACGCGCCGGATTGTTGCACGCTCTTCATGCCGAGAAACCCCGAGACGCACGCGAACCTGACGGCCGTGCGCGAGGCCGAGGCCGCTTTCCCCATCGATCAGTGGGTAGAGGAGCTCGCCTGTGCTGCCGAGCCGCACGACTATGCCTGCCCCGCCTATAAGCCGCGCAAGAAATCGTTGCACGACCTTATGACGGAGAACGACGGGGACTAACTAGTCTGCGCACTTGCTTTAGTCTAAGTGCGCTCTCGCTGTTATGCGCTACAAAGGTATTTACGGTGCCTTCCCGAGGAAGGTGTAAGAGAGGACCTGTTTCATCAGGTCCTCTCTTTGGCTTGTATGATATAGATACTTGGGACTGTGTTTCCGCCGTTCGTTTTGCTGTATGTCTTTCGAGACTAGACCCTGCCAGGTTTCTGCAAGGAATCTGGCAGGGTTTTGTGTATTCTGGGCGAGAAACGGCAGAGTATTTGCGCCTTTACCGGTGCATTCCTACAGAAAATGCGCGGATAAGGCGACGCGATTCGGGAAGCATTGGGTCAGCTCATCGCCAGGCTTTATCGCTATACTCCCTTACTTAATCGAAAGGGGAGCGATGAAGCATCGCGACAAAATACCGTTTTCTGTGCCGAGCAAGCGCAAGCCGAAACCTGCGGTCGTTATCGGAATAGTCTCGCTCGCGGTGGCGATACTCTGCATCGTAGGCTTGCAGCTTGCCCATGCCTTGCTGCCTGGAACCGAGTTTTCAATCTCAAAGGCGCAGACGAGCACTTCGGAGCCTATCGAAGATACAGCCTCCGATACGCCCATTGCCGAGAAGACGATATTCGTGCACGTTGAAGGTGCGGTTGCCGCCCCGGGGCTGCTCGAGCTTTCCGAGGGTTCGCGGGTGTACGACGCCATCCAAGCGGCTGGGGGCTTCGCTGAAGACGCGAGGCATGACGCGGTGAACCTTGCGCGCGTCTTGACCGACGGTGAGCAGATCATCGTTCCCAGCACTCAAACCGACGACGGCTCGGACGCCGCGCCCGCAACCGCTGCTTCAGCTGGCTCGGCGGCTGGGAAGGTCAACATCAACACCGCCGATGTGGCAACGCTTGACACACTGCCTGGAATTGGGGCATCGACTGCCGCGAAAATCGTCGCTGACCGCGAGGCAAACGGCCCCTTCAAAACTGTCGAGGACCTAAAGCGTGTCTCGGGAATTGGGGATAAGAAGTTTTCCCAGCTCGAGGGGTGTATTACCGTTGGATAACGAGAGAGGCGGACACGTAAAAGACGCAGCTCGCCGCCTCAGGATGAGGGCGAGCGTTCTCGGCCAGTATTCAAGCGACACTCTTGACGATCCATGCGCCCAAGGCTCCGTAAAGCGTCCGTCGATGCCACCGCTTATAATCCTTGCACTCGCATTGTGGGGCGCCTGTGCGGGAAGCTATACCCTGGGATTTCGATGCGCGCGGGAGTTCCTGGTTCCCCTCATTTTCGTTGCATGCGTCCTCTTCACCTTTGCGATTTTCGCCCTCATGCGAGGCGCCCTGCCGACTCTTGCCGTCCTCACTCTGGGACTCGCAATCGGGTGCGCACTCGGCTTCTCCGCTACACTTTCGTATATAACGAAGGCCGACCAAGTCATAGCCTCACCCGTTCAGAAATGGGTCTTCACCGCCGAAGAAGACGCGAGGCAGGGCGATTTCGGCGCCACGGTGCACGTGGTGGCTCATTCGGAATCGAACGGCGAGGAGCACGCGGTGAGCGTTACCTTGCCAAAAGGGGAAAGCGACATATTCTACGGTGACTCGTTCAGCGCGACGTGCGCGCTTTCTCAGCCGAGGGAGGCATCTGCCAAGCGGTTCTATCTTCAAGGCACCGATGCTGTGTCATCGCCTGGAGCGATCGAACGACTGGACAATTCGCGCTCCGTTGGGGGCGTTCTCGCAAACGTGAGAAAAACGGCGATTGCGTTGTTCGACGGTCAGGGAGATACGGATGCGCTCTGCCAGGCGCTCGTCTGCGGATATCGGGAGCAGCTGCGAGATAGTGATTTGTACGCAGCATGTAAGACGGTTGGCGTGGCTCATCTCGTCGCAGTTTCCGGGGCCCATCTTTCCATCACGTGCGGGATGATTGCGTCCGTGCTTCAGGTCGTTCGAACGCCGAGAAGGCTCTCCCTTGCGATACAGCTTGCTGTGCTTTCGATTTATCTGGTACTGACGGGGATGCCCATATCCGCACTCCGAGCTGCGGCGATGGCTGTCGTCGGCATGATGTCTTTCCTCGCACGCCGACGTCGGGCGACACTCTCAGCGCTTGGCGCGTGCATTGTCGTGATCATTACTATCTCCCCGCAATCGAGCGTATCGATATCGTTTTTCCTCTCAGCGATGTCGACGCTGGGGATCATCGCGCTCATGCCGCTCATCTCATCATGGCTGTCGGACATTCCCATCGTGCGGCGGATAGCTGAGCCCCTAGCGCTCACGTTGGCGGCCATGGTGGCTACGACACCGTTTTCCGCGGCGCTCTTCTCGCAGTTGCCGCTCGTATCCCCTGTTGCGAACCTTGTCGTTGCACCGCTCTTCACGCTTGCGCTCTCGGTAAGCCTTGTGGGGTCCGTTGTCTCCTTAGCAGCTCCCGTCGTTGCGCCGCTCGCGCTACCCTTCGCGAACGGAGCCGCTTTCTTGCTTGCCCAAGCGATAACGATCTTCGCGGAGATTCCCTTTGCTTGCGTGCCGGTATCGCTTTCCGTGCCGTGGGGTCTTGCGCTCTCGATTGCTGGGCCGCTTCTGCTCTGGCTCTTATGGCCCCAGCTCACAGGCGCAACGATCTTTGCGATGGGATCAGCGGCCTGCGCGTGCGCTATTGCTCTCGTTGTCGTTGTTCCTCTTTTCAGGCCAAGCGAGATCGTCATGCTCGACGTCGCGCAGGGAGACGCGTTCCTCGTGAGGAGTAAAGGGTCGGCAATTCTCATCGATACGGGAAACCACGACACGCTCCTCAAGGAGGCGCTTGCCAGGCAAGGCATATTCCACCTCGATGCGGTGCTTATCACTCACGCCGATGACGACCACTGCGGATCGCTGCAGGCACTTGACGGTGTCGTGGCGATCGATAGCGTGCTCGTGGCGCGCGATGCCCTCACCTGCGACTGCGAGTCGTGCGAAAACCTCATCGAGAGCGCGTCGTCGGTCGTGGGATTTGCAAATGTCGAGGCTCTTGCTGTTGGGGATGCAATTGCCTGCGGGGACTTCTCTCTGAAAGTGATCTGGCCACACGGGTTTTCCGACGAGGGCGGCAATGCCGATAGTCTTTGCCTTTTAGCCTCTCTTGCGACGAGTGGGGGCACGTGGACGGCATTGTTCTGCGGCGACGCTGAATCCGATCAACTGAAAGAGATAATTGATGAGGGGGAATTAGGGGATATCGATATCTACAAAGTCGGTCATCACGGCTCGAAGGCAGCACTCACCGAGAGCGTCGTTGAGGTGATTCGCCCTGAGATTTCGCTGATCAGCGTTGGTGAGGGCAATCGATACGGCCACCCTGCTGCGCAGACGCTTTCGCTTCTGGACAAAGTTGGGTCGCACGTCTTTCGCACTGACGAGATGGGAGACGTTTCATGCGAATTCTCAAACGATGGCATCCGCATTACAGCCCTGGGATAGAATGGGTGCATGACACAAACAGCTAAGCAAAAACCACTCATTCCCGCCTACCTGATCGTGGGGGAGGACGCGCTCAAGCGCTCGACCGTGCTGAGGAGGCTCCGCGAGCGCCTCGCGCAATACGGGGATCTCTCTTTCAATTCCGACACCTTCGACGGCGAGACGGCGCTGGGGGCTGATATCGTATCGGCTTGCAACACCATGCCCTTCGCAAGCGAGAAGCGACTGGTCTACGTACGCGATGCCGACAAACTAAAGAAGGCCGATTCGGAGGAGCTCGTCGCCTACCTCGATTCCCCGAGCGATCAGACGGTGCTTGCGCTTGAGGCGGAGAAGCTTGCAAAGAACACGCGCCTGTACAAAGCTGTCGCCGCAGTGGGGAAGAGCGCTGTCATCGAATGCATCCCACTGAAGAAGAAGGAGCTGCCCCACACCGTCCGGTCGATGGCCGTCTCGCACGGGACGACGTTCACCGAAGGGGCTGCAAATGCCCTCGTCGAGCTCGTGGGCGAGAACACGGTGCATCTCGACAGCGAGATCGCTAAGATTGCGCTCGCGCATCGGGAGAACGACCCTGTTTCCGAGCACGAGGTCCGCTTGCTTGTAAGCCGCACGACCGAGGCAACTCCTTGGGAATTCGTCGATGCCTTTGCCGCGCGCGACCTTAAGAAGTGTCTCATCTATCGCGCGAAGATGGAGTCGACCTCGCCTCATGCGCTCATTGCGATGTGTACTACCCGGCTGCGCGAGATCATGTGCGCGAAGGTCCTGGCAGAGCGGGGCAACCCCAATGCGCTTGCATCAGCGCTGACCGAGTATGCGAAAATTGCGAACCCCAAAGCCCGCCCGAAACAGGCATGGCAGGTGAAAGGGCATAGCACCCTCGCACGGCGCTTCTCGCGAGAGGAGCTTCGCCGCGCGATCATCACCGCACGCGATGCCGAGCGCGCCATGAAAAGCGGCGCTGATCCCGAAGCGGCATTCATGGACTGGATCACCTCCGTCTGCACGGGAAGATAGCCCCGCCATCCACGATCAAGGCAAACCACTCGATCCCTATCTCGCATTGGCGTCCCAAAGAAAAAGGACCCTGAGTTCTTGCGATGAACTCAGGGTCCTTCGAAAGTCGCGTTAGGCGATTTGCTTATTCAGCAGCTTCCTCAGCTTCGGCAGCCTCGGCCTTGGCGGCCTCTTCGGCTTCCTTGGCCTTGCGAGCCTTAGCAGCAGCCTCTTCCTTGAGCTGCTTCTCGCGACGCTTTGCCTTCTCGGCGGAAGCGGCAGCGAGGGCGGCCTTGCGCTCGGCCTTCTTGGCAGCCTTCTTGTTGCCCGTGGCTTCCTGCTTCTTCGGCTCCGGCTTCACATAAGCAGCGCGATCGGCGTCGGTCACGATGGTGTTGGCGAGCTGCATGACACCGGACTTGCGGTTGGCAGCCTGGTTCTTGTGGATGATGCCCTTGGAAGCAGCCTTGTCGAGCAGGCGGCTCGCGGCGAGAGCGGCGGCGTAAGCCTCGGCACCGTTGCCGGCAGCGACAGCCTCGCGCACGCGACGCACTGCGGTCTTCAGCTCGGACTTGCAAGCCTTGTTGCGCTGATGCGCCTTCTCGTTGGTGATGTTGCGCTTCTTCTGGCTCTTGATGTTTGCCATGTTCGTTCCTTTCCTAAAACAACTGATAGTCCGCGCATGCAGCACGACACGTTGCGGGAAGGAGTGTTGGAAGGCAGGATTGACACGCGAGACGAAGAAACCGCAAAGATGCGCGTCTCGCATAGGAAACAGTCAGGATTTCTCTGTCTCGCAGGCCAATCGGCCATCCAGCACAAGCGCTTTCCCTGTTGCAGCCATGTCTGCGGATTCGCCGATGAATATCACCATGCGAACGCTTGCTGGATACGCAATGCGATAGAATAGCAAACGCTTGCGCCAATTGCACGTAGTTTTTAGTGAATTGCGCCCTTTTAAGGTGCAAACGTATACATTGAACACAAATACTGCAAGAGATAAGGACCTTTCGATCGTCATGACCGACCCCTCGCATATCAGGAACTTCTCCATTATCGCCCATATCGACCACGGGAAATCGACGCTTTCCGACCGCATTCTCGAGATGACGGGCACCATCGCCGAGCGCGATATGCAAGCCCAGCTCCTCGACACGATGGACATCGAGCGCGAGCGCGGCATCACGATCAAAAGCCAGGCCGTGCGCGTGAGCTATCAGGCCGACGACGGTGAGGAATATCAGTTCAACCTCATCGACACCCCGGGGCACGTCGACTTCACCTACGAGGTGAGCCGCTCTTTAGCTGCATGCGAGGGCGCGGTGCTCGTGGTCGACGCGACCCAGGGCGTCGAGGCGCAGACAGTCGCGAACGCCATGATGGCGATGAACGCAAACCTCGAGATTATCCCGCTTATCAACAAGATCGACCTGCCCTCGGCCGACCCCGAGCGCGTTCGCGCCGAAATCGAGGACGCGCTTGCGATTCCCGCGGACGACGCGGTGCTCGCCTCGGGAAAGACAGGCGTCGGCGTGCACGACCTGCTCGAGGCTGTGGTCTACAACATCCCCGCGCCAACCGGTGACGCGAACGCCCCGCTTCGCGCGCTCATCTTCGACAGCTACTTCGACCCCTACCGCGGCGTCGTGGCGCTCGTCCGCATCGTCGACGGCTCCATGAGGAAAGGCCAGCGCCTGCGCCTCATGGCGTCGGGCAAGGACATCCTTGCCGAGGAAGTTGGCGCGCGCCATCCCGTTGAGGAGCCGCTGCCCGAGCTTGGCGTTGGCGAGGTCGGCTACCTGGTTACGGGGCTGAAAGACCTTGTCCACGTGAAGGTCGGCGACACGATCACGCTCGCGGAAGGCGGCGTTGACAACCCGCTGCCGGGCTATCGCGAGGCAAAACCCATGGTCTACACGGGCTTGTTCCCCATCGAGTCGGACCAGTACGAGCCTTTGAAGGAAGCCCTCGAGAAGCTCTCGCTCAACGATCCCGCGCTGTTGTGGGAGCCCGAAAAGTCCCACGCGCTCGGCTTCGGCTTCCGCGTCGGCTTTTTGGGGCTTTTGCACATGGAGGTCGTAAAGGAACGCCTCGAGCGCGAGTTCAACCTCGATTTGCTTGCGACCGCTCCCTCGGTGGAATACCACGTCTTCAAGCAGGGCGGCGAGATGATGAGCCTGCATTCCCCTCAGGAAATGCCCGACCCCGGTGAGATCGAACACATTGAGGAACCTTACCTTAAGGCGAAGATCCTCATCCCGCCCGATTACGTCGGAGCCGTCATGGACCTCACCGTCGCCCGCCGCGGCACGTTCGTCACGATGAACTATCTCTCGCAGAACACGGTCGAGATGCTTTGGGAGATCCCCCTCTCCGAGCTCATCATGGACTACTTCGACAAGCTGAAATCGAACACGAAGGGCTACGCGTCGCTTGACTACGACTTCGCCGGCTACAAGCCCTCGCAACTCGTGAAGCTCGACATCCTGCTCTCGGGCAAGCCAATCGATGCGCTGTCGTTTATCGTTCACAAGGACAAGGCCTACGACCGCGGGCGCGTGCTCACTGAAAAGCTGAAGGAAATCATCCCGCGCCAGATGTTCGAGGTGCCTATCCAGGCCGCCATCGGCGGACGCGTGCTCGCTCGCGAGACGGTGAAGGCGAAGCGCAAGGATGTCCTCGCGAAATGCTACGGTGGCGACATCTCGCGCAAGCGAAAGCTGCTCGAGAAGCAGAAGCAGGGCAAGAAACGCATGAAGGCTATCGGCAACGTGGAGGTCCCGCAAGAGGCGTTCATGGCGATCCTTAAGGTCGACGATTAACCATGTCGAGAAGAGATAAAGAATCCTACAACTGGTTAGACGACCCCTTCGACGAGAAGAAAGCGGCCGCCGAACGTGAGCGTATGAATGTGAAAGGGGCTTTCCCCGTTGCCGGATGCCTCATCGCGGGAGTCGTCGCCTTGATTCTCATCGTGGCGCTCTTTATCATGGGCGCCCTCGCGCTCGGCACGCTTGCGAGAGTTTAATAGCAACGACGTTTCGAAAGACCCACATGATGCATGATTTCTTCGCCGAGCATCCGCTGCTCCTCGCGCCGATGGCGGGCGTGACCGACGAAGCGTTCCGCGCGCTCTGCCGCGAGCAGGGGGCCTCGCTCGCCTATACCGAGATGGTTTCCGCGAAGGGCCTTTCCTTCGCGAACGAGAAGACGCGCCACCTGCTGCGCCTGGCTCCTGGGGAGGACCTCGTCGCTGTGCAGCTGTTCGGACACGAGCCTGCCGTCATGGCTGAGCAGGCCGCATGGATTGAGCATACGATGGGCGACACGCTCGCGTACCTCGATATCAACATGGGCTGCCCTGCGCGCAAGATCGTGACGAAAGGCGACGGCTCGGCGCTCATGTGCGACCCTGCGCTCGCCGCGTCTATCGTGTCCGCGGTGCGCGACGCCGTGAATCATCCCGTCACGGTGAAATTTCGCCGCGGATTCAAGATGGGGGAGGAGACGGCCCCCGAATTTGCACGCCGGATGGAAGCCGCGGGCGCGTGCGCCGTCACCGTGCACGGCCGCTTCTCCGAGCAGCTCTACCGCGGGAGTGCTGACTGGGACGTCATCGCGAAGGTCAAGCGCAGCGTTGCCATTCCCGTCGTGGGAAACGGGGACGTGCGCTGCGGCGCCGATGCGGTCGCCCTTCGTGAGAAGACGGGCTGCGATGCGATCATGATCGGGCGCGGCGCCGAGGGCAATCCTTGGGTGTTCGCCCAGGTGAAAGCTGCACTTGCAGGCGAAGAGGAGCCCGCTTTGCCCAGTGTTGCCGAGCGTCTTGCCATGGCGCGCCGCCATGCGCACTTGCTCGCCGAGCGGGAGGGGCGCAACATCGTGCGGATGCGCAAGCACGCGATGTGGTACATGGCAGGCCTTCCCGGGGCAGCGACCGCGCGCGGGAAGATCAATGCCTGCGTTACGCCGGAAGATTTCGACAAGGTGTTCGACGAGCTGCTCGCCTTTGCAGCAGCACACGATAGCGCGCACAACCCAGCGTCGAGCGCCTTCGTAAACAAGGAGGCCAACTGATGCCGCACGATCCCTATCGCGCACTCTATCTGCACGTGCCTTTCTGCGTGAAGCGCTGCTCGTACTGCGATTTCACCACGTCCGCCGTTGCCACGGACGACCCGCGCATCGACGCGTACGTGGAAGACCTCTGCCTTGCGATCCGCCGCAAGTCGAAGGAAGGCGAGCTCTCAGCGATCGAAACGGTGTATCTGGGCGGGGGTACTCCGAGTCATATCGGGATGTCGCGGCTGTCCATGCTGCTCTACGCGCTCTCGACGTCGATGCGACTCGAGCCCGACGTGGAATGCTCGATGGAGGCGAACCCCGAAAGCCTCACTCCGAACATGGTCCGCGACATCTGGGCGCTTGGGGTGAACAGGCTCTCCATTGGTGTTCAGAGCTTTGACGACAAGGTGCTTGAAACCATCGGGCGCGCCCACGACGCGCAGGCTGCATGCCGAGCGATAGAAGCGGCTCACGAGCGATTCGCCAACGTGAGCTGCGACCTTATGTGCGGAATCCCCGGGCAGAGCGCGGAATCCTTCGAGCGAAGCGTCTCTCGCGCTATCGAGCTTGGCGTCTCGCACGTAAGCGTCTACCCGCTCATCATCGAACCTCACACTCCGTTCGACCGCATGGTGCTCTCAGGCGAGCTGCCCGAGCCCGATGACGATGTTGAAGCCGAGCAGATGCAAATCGCGCAGTCGCTTCTTGCGGCCGCCGGCTTCGAGCGTTATGAGGTCGCAAGCTACGCAAAACCGGGTTTCGCTTGCCGACACAACATCGCCTATTGGACGGGGGTTCCCTATTTGGGAATCGGCACTTCGGCGGCAACTATGACGCAGAACAGCGAGCGGCGGATGCGCATGACAGACGGTTCGGTGACTGACGATTTGAACGCCGAGCAGATGGTCGCCGAGGACCTCATGCTCGGCATGCGCATGACGCGCGGCGTCTCCGGCGAGAAGATCGCCGAGGCCAGTCTCGTGCTCCCGCGCCTTGACGAGACGATCGACAAGCTTGTTGAGGAAGGCCTCGCAGCCTGGAGCGAGGGTCGCTTGCGCCCGACCGAGAGGGGATGGCTTCTCGGAAACGAGCTCTACGGCGCGCTTTTCGACCTCGCTTAAGCCTTTGCGAGCACAACTCCTGTGATGCATCTATCAAGATATGGCGCACCTTGCCAAATTCTTTAGCACTCGAAGGCATCGGCTGCTAGAATGGCTCTTTGGCATGGCAGACTTCGAGATGAAAGGGGTGAAGTCATGCTCTCAGATAGAAGGCAGCGCGTTCTCGCGGCGCTCATCGAGGAATATGTGGCGCGCGCTTTGCCCGTCGGGTCTCGGACGCTCACCGAGCGCTACAAGCTCGGCGTGAGTCCTGCCACCGTCCGAAACGAGCTTTCGATCCTCGAAGATGAGGGCTACATCGCGCAACCCCATACCTCTGCAGGTCGCATCCCGACCGATTTCGGGTACCGCACCTTCGTGGACGATTTGCTCGCAAATGATTCGCTTCCTGACGAGGAGCGCTACCGAGCGGTCGCCGAGGACCTGCGCAAAAGCGCCTCGGAACTCGATTCGCTCCTCGAGCAGACCTCAAGCGCCCTTGCAAGGCTTACCGATTGCCTCTCGATTGTCCTTGCGCCGACGGTCCTTGAGACGCGCGTCAAGCAGATCACGCTCGTGAGCCTTACGGCGTTTCGCGCTATCTGCGTTGTCGTGACCGAAGACGGCAATGTCTTCAACCGTCAAATGGACTTTACCATCCCCGTCGGCAGCGACGAGCTTTCGCGCATCCAGGTCCTGCTCAGCAAGGCACTTTGCGGGAAATCGCTCTCCGACGTGGAACGCGGCCTGTCGTTTGGCATGAAGCGCGCCTTCTCCGATCCGCTCGTACGCGCGGTGCTCGACGAGGTGCTCTCCTGCATCCAGGAAGGGCAGACGGGGCGCACCCACCAGCTCGGCATGAGCGCGCTTCTTGCGCAGCCCGAGTTCTCGCACACCGACGCGGTGCTGCCGCTTGTGCAGGTGCTCGAGGACGACACGGTGCTTCTGCATATCCTCGACGACCTGACGAGCACCGACGAGGACCTCTCTGTGCAGATCGGGAAGGAAAACAAGACCGAGGGCCTCTCGGGGGTGTCCGTTGTGGCAAGCCGCTACGGGCGCGGAGAGGCGGAAGGCGTTGTCGCCGTCATTGGGCCGACGCGAATGGATTATTCGAAGGTTATCCAAGCCGTGCGTGCGGCAAGCGCGGCGCTTGGCGAATCGTAGTGAACTGTGCGGCTTTGGCGAGCCGCTGACGAAAGTAGTTGAGAAAGGCAAGAGATGGCCAAGGACCTGTATGAGATTCTCGGCGTGTCGAAGGACGCGTCCGACTCCGAGATCAAGAAAGCGTTTCGTCGCCGCGCACGCGAGCTGCACCCCGACGTGAACAAAGCTGCCGACGCTGAGGACCAGTTCAAGGAGCTCAACGAGGCATACGACGTTCTCTCCGACCCCAACAAGCGCGCGCAATACGACCGCTTCGGGACCATCCCCGGTGCTGCGGGCGGCGGATATGGCGGAGGATCCGGCTATGTTGACTTCGACGACCTGTTCGGCGGCGGCTTCGGCGGAATGGGCGACATCTTCTCGTCGTTCTTCGGCGGCCAAGGCGGCCAGGGCGGACGGCCCGCACGCAAGGAAGGCCGCGACATGGGGGTCGGCCTGCGTATCACGCTCGAAGAGGTCGCACGCGGTGTCGAGAAGGAAATCGTCTACGACCGCCTCGCACCCTGCCCCGATTGCAAGGGAACGGGCCTCGGCGAGAACGGCAAGGTAGTCACCTGTCCCGAATGCGGCGGCAAGGGCCGCGTCGTCAGCGTTCAGCGCACGTTTTTGGGCGACATGCAGACGGCAACGACCTGTAAGAAGTGCAACGGCACCGGCTCGTCGATCGAGAACCCCTGCCCCGAATGCGAAGGCCAGGGCCGTGTGCCCGACCGCCAGCGCGTCACGGTGAAGGTGCCTGCGGGCATCCGCGACGGCCAGCAGCTGCGCGTGGGCGGCTTCGGCGAAGCGGGCATCCAGGGCGCACAGGCGGGCGACCTCATCGTCACATGCCGCGTGCAACCGCACGAATTCTTCGAACGCGACGGTGACGATCTGCACGGGCGCGCGAACATATCCTTCATCCAGGCGATCCTCGGTGCCGAAATCGAGATCGACGGCATCATGCCCGACGAGAAGGTGCAGGTTCGTATCCCCGCGGGTTGCCAAAACGAGCAGGTCGTTCGCGTAAAGGGCTTCGGCATGCCGCGTCTGAAGAGCGACATCCGCGGCAGTATGTACGTCCACGTGAACGTCGTCATCCCCGAGAAGATCACAAAGAAGCAGCGCGAGCTGCTCGAGAAGCTCGCGGACGAGATGGGCGAAGAGGTGGCAGCTCCCCGAAGCCCGTTGCAAAAGCTGCGCGACGCCTTCAACTAGCGCACCTGAAGGGTAAGGTTATAAAAACCCATGTCACTGCCACGTTTCTTCCTTGAGAATCAGGTTATCGCCGACGAGCCGCTAGAGGTTTTCCCCTTGCGGCTCGCGCGCGATGACGCCAAGCACGCTAAGGTTTTGCGCTTGGCTCCGGGCGAGCACATCGCGGTCATCGATGCGGCTCAGGATTACTTCGAATGCGAGATTGCGTCCCTTGACGACGATTTCCCCCTCGTGCGCATCACGCGCCACGAGGACGCGACCGACGACGGCCCGCTTGTGATGCTCGTGCAAGGACTTGCCAAGGGTGAGAAGATGGATTCGGTCATTCGACATGCGACCGAGCTCGGCGTGGCGGCATTCATGCCCCTGATCTGCGAGCGCTCCATCGTGAAGCTTGACGCGAAGAAAACGAGAACGCGACTTGACCGATGGTGTTCCATCGCGAAGAGCGCCGCGATGCAGTCGGGTCAGCCGCGCATCCCTGAGGTGCTCGAGCCCCGAAGCGCGAAGGAGGCGGCGGCCGAGCTCGCAGAAGCAACCGCCGTGCTCATCTGCTGGGAGGAGGCTCCCCAGACTGCATCGCTTGCGCAAGCGATCGGGCGGGGACTTTCAGAGTGCTCCTGCCCCCGCGACAATGCCCGCATCGCCGTCATTGTCGGACCCGAGGGCGGGCTTACCGAGCGCGAGGTCGGCTTTTTTCTGGACGCGAATCCCCGCGCATCGCTTGTCAGCTTGGGCACATCGATTCTCCGTACGGAGACGGCGGGCGTCGTAGCACCTGCTCTCACCCTGTATGAGCTGGGAAAACTTGGAGGCACTCGATGAAGTACGCCGTCGTCAACCTCGGCTGCAAGGTCAACCGCGTCGAGTCGGACACCTTCGCTTCTTCCCTCGATGCCCACGGTGCGAAAAGCTGCGACGCGGCCGACGCCGACCTTATCGTGGTGAACACCTGCACGGTTACAGGCGAGGCCGAGAAGAAGACGCGCAAGGCCGTGCGAGGAGCGTTGCGCGCGAACGACCATGCGACCGTCATCGTCACCGGGTGCGCCGCCGCCATCGACAAGGACACCTTCCTCGCAATGGACCCTCGCGTGCGCGTCATGGGGAAAGCCGAGCTTGCATCCTCGATCGATGCTGGCGCATGGGGACTTGACGTTGCGGCGCACGGGCCCGCGCTTCCCGTTGGGGAAGGCTACCGCACCCGCGTGGGCGTAAAGGTCCAGGACGGCTGCAACAATGCCTGCACCTACTGCGTCGTGCACGTCGCGCGCGGGAAGGCGACCAGCGTGGATCCCCGCGAGGTCGTGCGCCAATGCCGCGCGCTTGCGAGTGCCGGTGTGAAGGAAATCGTCCTTACCGGGATAAACCTCGGCTCCTACCGTTGGCGTGACGAGGAGACGGGGGAGGCGACCGGCCTTGCCGACCTTCTGCGGACGCTCCTCGAAGAGACGGCCGACCTGCATAAAGAAGGGGAATACCCCGTGCGCTTCCGCGTTTCGAGCGTCGAGCCGCGCGACGTGCACGACGATCTGATCGAGGTGCTCGCAACGGCCGGCGGGCGCGTCTGCCGGCATCTTCACCTCCCCCTGCAATCGGGCAACTCGAAGGTACTGCGCGAGATGCACCGCCCCTACAATGCCGAGCATTTCGAGGCAATCGTCGCCAACCTGTACGAGCGCGTTCCCGAGCTGTCGCTGTCGACCGACATCATCTGCGGCTTCCCCGGCGAGACGGAAGGGGAGTTCGAGGACACGCTCCGCGTCGCCCGTACCTGCCGGTTCTCGAAGATCCACGTGTTCCCATACTCGAAGCGCGAGGGAACGCCCGCGGCGGCACGCATCGACCAGGTACCTTCCGGCGTAAAGGCCGATCGCGCCCAGCGGCTGCGAGATTTGGGGGACCTGCTGCGCGACAACGAGCGCGAGGCCCGCAAGGGCACACGCGAGCTCGCCGTCGTCGAGGAAGAGGGAGTTGCCCTCACGGAGAGCTACTTCGAGGTCCCTGCGCCAAAGAACGCGAAGGCGGGCGAGATGATTGAGATCACGCTCTAGCTGGGGTTTCCCGTTGTGTAAGACGAGCGTTCGCCGAAGTAATGTTGCCTCCAAACTAAAGGAGCCTTCCTTTTCCGAGCACGAGAAAGGGAAGGCTCCTTTAGTTTGTATGACACAGCAGCGCCTCTTACAGGCCGATGCTCGCGAAATATTCTTCCGCATAGCGCGCCGAATCTGCCGCGTCCTTGCTGTAGTGGTCGGCGTGGATCTGCGCGGCGTATTCGGGCGTGAGCACGGCACCGCCGACGAACACCGAGCAACCCGGCACTTCGCGATGCAGCAGCTCGATCGTCTCCTCCATCGCCTTCACGGTCGTCGTCATGAGGGCCGATAGGCCGACGAGGCGGACGTTCTGCTCGCGCACGACGCGCAGAATCTCGCTCGGATCTACGTCGCGCCCCAGGTCGATGACGCGGTACCCGTAATTCTCAAGCAGCATCTTCACGATGTTCTTGCCGATGTCGTGGATGTCACCCTTCACGGTCGCGACAACGATTGCGCGCCCGTCATCGATGGCTGCGCCCGATTCGCCCATATGCTCGCGCACGACGTCGAAACCTGCCTTCACGGCCTCGGCCGACGCCATGAGCTGGGGCAGGAAGAACTCGCCCGCATCGAACTTCTTGCCGACGACATCGAGCGCGGGGATGAATGCCCCGTTCACGACATCGAGCGCATCACAGGACGCAAGCAGCTTCTCAGTCATTTCTCCCATAGGGCCCTTACGTCCGGACATGATGAGATTGACGACCTTCTCGACCTCGCCCGATGCATGCGCGAGCGATTCCGGTATAACGATCGGACAGGCGGCGTCGGTTGGCTTCGAGGGCTGCGGCTGCGGAAGGGTTCCCGCCTGCACCGCCGCCGTGCCTGCGGGCGCCGTGTAGGGGTCGGGCGCATTCGCGTAGTCCTCGATGTAGCGAACCGCGCCCTCATCCTGCATATTTAAGACGCGGAAGGCGTGCACCGTGTCCATATAGCGCGCCGAAGAGGGGTTAAGGATCGGGAAGTCGAGCCCGCAGCCGAGAGCAGCTGCTAGAAACGTGCTGTTCAGGAGCGCGCGCTGCGGGATGCCGAAGCTCACGTTGGACACACCGAGCACCGTGCGCACCCCGAGGCGCTCTTTGACAAGCGACACCGCCTTCACGATTTCCATCGCTTCGCTCTGATTTGTGGCGACGGCCATGACGAGGCAGTCAATCACGATGTCCTCGCGGGGGATGCCGATGCGCTCAGCCTCGGCGACAATCTTCTCGGCAACGGCAAAGCGACCCTCGGCTGTAGGCGGGATGCCTGACTCGTCAAGAGCGAGCCCGATGACCGCACAGCCGTACTTCTTGGCGAGCGGTAACACGGCGTCGAGGCTCTCGCGCTTGCCGTTTACGGAGTTGATGAGGGGCTTTCCTGCATAGCTGCGGACCACGCGCTCGATGGCGTCAGGGCTGCTCGAGTCGATGACGAGCGGTAGCGTCACCGTGGCCGAGAGCTTCTCGACGACGGCGGAGAGCATGGCGGGCTCGTCGAGCTCGGGAAGGCCGACGTTTACGTCGAGCACATCGGCGCCTGAGTTTCTCTGGGTGACCGCCTCGCCTATGACGTAGTCCAGATCGCCCGAGCGCAGCGCGGCTTTAAGCTTCTTCTTGCCCGTGGGATTGATGCGCTCACCGATGACGGCAACAGCGTGTTTTCCCTTTTCAAGCACAACCGCTTCCTGGGCGCTCGCAAGAACGCAGGCAGGTTTGAAGGCGCGCGGCGCAGGCTTCCCGCGGCGCGCGATTTCTTTTGAAAGCAGCTCGATCGATCGGGGACTCGTTCCGCAGCAGCCTCCGACGATGCTCGCGCCGGCATCGAGCAGAGGGCCCATTGCGCGCGCGAACTCCTCAGGGCCGACATCGAAGACGGTCTCGCCGTTTTCCATATGAGGCAAGCCGGCATTGGGCTGCGCCATGAGCGGGCAGCGCACACGGGACGCCATAGCGCACGCAGCACCAGCCAGCTCGGCAGGACCGAGCGAGCAGTTGAGGCCGACCGCCTGTGCGCCGAGCGAGCTTAGGACCTCCGCCGCGATCTCGGGTGTGGTACCGAGGAACGTTCGCCCGTCTTCCCCGAAGGTCATCGTGACGAACACCGGCAGTGTCGAGTTTTCGCGCGCCGCGAGCAGAGCGGCCTTCGCCTCGCGCAGATCCGCCATCGTCTCGACGAGAATGATGTCGCATCCCGCGGCGACAGCTGCGCGCACCTGTTCAGCGAAGATGTCATAGGCCTCGTCGAAGGAAAGCGTTCCCATCGGCTCGAGCAGCGAGCCCGTCGGGCCGATGTCGCCCGCAATGTAGGGTGCACCGGCAGCTCGCGCGCAGTCGGCGGCTAGCCGGTACGCCTCCACGACGCTCATCTTATCGCCGAGCTTCAGGCGGTTCGCGCTGAACGTGTTGGTCGTGATGACCTCGGCGCCCGCCGCGATGTAAGCCGCGTGAATCGCCGTGATATCGGCCCCATGAGTCTTGCAGAGCAGCTCGGGGACGGCTTCGAGCGCATCGAGGCCTCGTTCCTGCATCTGTGTTCCCATGGCACCGTCGACGAGCAGGTACTCCCGCCCCTCGAGTGCGCGCCTTAAGTGCTCGTCTTTGATGGTAAGGCCGCTCAAGTTGCTAGCCATGGCATGTTCTCCCTTGTTTTCGTATCATGCATACCTGCCCGAGCGAGCACGTGGCGCAGCTTCGCCTCACGCCCGCCGCACGCGTTTCAGACTCGAAAAGCCCGATCGCCGCCGTGATGCTCTTCGACGGCACTAGCAGGAAGCTGTCGGTGCAGCTCACCGCCAATCGCCCCGGTGCGCCAAGCGCTCGGAGCAAGGAGGGCTGCATCGACAGCGGCGCATCGCCGTAGCCTGGGCTGAAGCGCCAATTGGTGCGAAGCCCCGCCTCGCTCGCTTCTGCGACCACCTCGGCCTCGACGCGGTTCGCACATGCTTCCACTAGTGCGGAGGCGCAGGCGCTGTAGAAAAGCGCCTCGGTCGGGCTTGTCGCTTGGTAGCGGGCGATCTCGCGCTCTGACGCCATTCCCGCCGTGCACGAGAGGAGCGCCACACCAGCAGCACCTTCCATGTGCACCGCCATGCTCGTTCCCTCAAGGCGAGCAGACGTCCCCGAAAGATACACCCCTGCGCCTTCTCCATCAGGCACGTTGCGCTCGATGGCGAAGGCCGCCCACGAGTAGGCGGGCGAAAGCGTCTCCTCGCACTCTTTCGCTATCGCGTCGAAGCAGGCAGCAAGCTCGCAATCGAGTTCCTGGTCGCCGTAGCCAAGGTACCCGAGCGCCTCGTCGCGGTCGAGTCGCAAAGACCCTTCCGCTGGCACGCAGGGAAACGTTGCGCTTCTCGGCTTCCCGTCGAGGAAGCGAGCGAAACGCGAATCGCTGTCGCTCCTAGCCGGCACAGCGTATCGCCTCGGTGCAGGCGCGGGCGATGTCGGGGTGGTTCATCGTGTAGACATGAAGGCCATCCGCGCCGTGTTTCTCAAGGTCGACGAGCTGCTTGCAAGCATACTCGATGCCAGCCGCACGAAGACTTGCGGGGTCGTCCTCGTAACGGGCGAGCAGCTTGATGATGGGGCTTGGAAGAGAGGCGCCGCACATGAACACCATGCGCTGGATCTGCTGCTTACTCAAAAACGGCATGATGCCGCAGGTGGTCGGGGCATAAATCCGCGCGGAGGTGCAACGCTCGCGGAAACGGTAGAAATAATCGTTGTCGAAGAACAGCTGCGTGACGAGGAAGCTCGCTCCCGCATCGACCTTCTCCTTCAGGTGCTCGATGTTGACCTTCGGGTCGATGCAATCGATATGCCCCTCGGGATACGCCGCAGCGCCCACGCAAAAACCGGCATCGGCAAGCGTAGGGATAAGATCCTTCGCGAAGCGGAACTCGGTGGGCTCGACTCCTGCCGGGATATCGCCGCGCAGCGCGAGGACGTTCTCGATGTTGTGCGCGCGCAAATCCTCGATGGAGGCCGCAATCGAAGACGCGGTCGCCCCCGCGCAGGTGAGGTGCGCGACGCAGACCGTGTCGAAGTCGGACTGGATGATCTCGGCCACATCGTTAGTGGAATGCTTGTTGCCGCCGCCGCCCGCCGAGTAGGTGACGGAAATGAAGTCGGGGCCAAGAGGGGCGAGACCTCCCGCAACCTCGCGCGCGGTACGGTGGTCCAGATCGCCCTTTGGCGGGAAGATCTCGAACGAGAGCGTTGGACGCGAAGCGGCTCGCGATTCATCGAACAGTTGCTTTACCGTGGTCATGATAGTTCCTTCTGCATCCAGTGATGTGGTGAATGTCGGGCATCAGGGTAACGTGTTGCCCGCATGCTACAATGGCAAGCATGACAGACAAAACGCAAATTACACTAACTGCACCGGCGAGCGTTGACTTGGCGCTTGTCGTCGGCCCCGCCGATTCGACGCTGCGGGTCGTCGAATCGGCCTTTGAGGCGAGCATCACCGTGAGGGGCGACTCCATCATCCTTGCAGGTGATCAAAGCGAAGTGCAGTCGCTTACAGCCCTTTTCTCCGACTTCATCAAGGTTGCAGAACGGTGCGAGGAAGTGACCCCCGAGTACGCCATGCGCTCGATCGAGCTTCTTCGCAGCGCGGAGTTCTCGCCCCAGGCACTGCGCGAGGACATCTTGCTCACCTTTCGCGGGCGAGCCATCAGACCGAAGACGGCGGGCCAGAAGCGCTACGTCGACGCCATCCGCTCCCATACCATCACGTTCGGTCTCGGTCCTGCGGGAACGGGCAAGACCTATCTCGCCATGGCGATGGCCGTCGCTGCGCTCAAGCGCAAGGAAGTTGGGCGTATCATTTTGACCAGGCCCATCGTTGAGGCGGGGGAGAACCTTGGCTTTTTGCCGGGTACAATCAACGAGAAAGTAGACCCCTATATGCGCCCGCTCTACGACGCACTCTTCGACATGACCGACATGGAGCGCGCCAACGACCTCATCGACAGCGGGGTCATCGAGATCGCGCCGCTCGCCTTTATGCGCGGGCGGACGCTAAACGACAGCTTCATCATCCTCGACGAGGCGCAAAACACCACGCCAGAACAGATGAAGATGTTTCTGACCAGGCTCGGTTTCAACTCGAAGATGGTCGTCACCGGCGACCTGACGCAGCGGGACCTTCCAGGGTCGCGCTCGGGGCTTGCCGACGCCGAGCGCGTTCTTGGGGACATCGACGACGTGTCGTTTTGCCGCCTTTCCGGAAAAGACGTTGTGCGCCACTCCCTCGTTGCCGCAATCGTTGCCGCCTACGACCGAGCTGACGCTTAAAGCGCGCAAGGAGGTTTTCATGAACATCGAAGTGAACTGCGAATACAAGGAGGACCTCATCGCGAGCGTCCCCGTCGCCGAGCTTGCCGCCTTCGTGCTCTCCCGAGAGGACTGCCCGCAAAACGCTGAAGTCTCCGTGAGCTTCGTTGACGACGATGAGATGGCCCGTCTCAACAGGGAATTCCGCGGAAAGACCGGTCCCACTGACGTTCTTTCGTTCGAATGCGACGGACTCGACGACGAGATGGGCGGAGAATGCGGCGAGATCTCTGGGATGCCCTTCGAGCTTGGAGACGTGATCGTCGCGGTCGACGTCGCCGAGCGGCAGACCGAGCAGTTCGGCACCACCTTCGAAGGCGAGCTGAGCGTCCTTCTCGTCCATGGCCTTTTGCACCTGTGCGGCTACGATCACATCGAAGACGACGAGGCCGAGGTCATGGAGTCGCGCGAGGCGGAGCTTCTTCGCGGTTGGGCGAGCAAGCGAGGGCTCGAGCTTTCCATCTTCGGAGAGATGAACGGTCCGGGAGCGCTCGTGAGGGGAGAGCACTAGATGACCCAATCGCTCCCTCATGCTTTCAAATGCGCAGCCGAGGGCGTCGCTTTCGCCTTCAAGCAGCGGAACATGCGCATAGACTCCGGTTTCGCCGTTGCCGCCGTTGCGCTCGGGTTCGCCCTGCGTATTGACGCCCCCTCGTGGCTCGCCATCGTTATCTGCATCGGTGCGGTCATGGCGGCTGAGACCGCAAACACCGCGATCGAAGCCGTCGTCGACCTGGTGTCACCTGAATACCACGTGCTCGCGAAGCACGCCAAAGACTGCGCGGCGGGAGCAGCTCTCATCCTCGCTGCGGCGTCGGTTGTCGTCGCCGCTATCGTCTTCATCCCCAAGATCGGAGAATTGCTGTGCTAGGAATGCAAAAAGAAGGCTTCAAGTCGGGTTTCGCCACCCTTGTCGGACGTCCGAACGCAGGCAAGTCGACGCTTCTGAACGCCATCATGGGCAAGAAGATCGCCATCACCTCCTCGACCGCCCAAACGACCCGTCACCGCTTCCGCGCCGTCTTGACGCGCGACGATTTCCAGCTCATCCTCGTCGACACGCCGGGTATCCACAAGCCCCACGACGCCCTCGGAGAGGAGCTCAACGAGTCTGCACTCAAGGGACTGCAAGACATCGACGTCGTTGCCATGGTGATCGACGCCTCCCAACCGATCGGCCGCGGCGATGAATGGGTCGCCAAGCAGGTCGCCGCCTGCAAGGCGCGCCGCATCTGCGTGCTCTCCAAGACCGACATCGCCACACCCGAGCAGATTGCCGCACAGCGCGAGGCAGCAGAAGCCCTCATGACCTGGGACGCCATGGTGGCGCTCTCCGCGCGAAGCGGCGCGAACGTCGACACTTTCGTCGAAGAGGCCGTCTTCTTCCTGCCCGAAGGCCCCGCATGGTTCCCGCCCGACATGCAGACCGACCAGCCGATGGAAGTCGTGATTGCCGAGTTTATCCGCGAGAAGATCCTGCGCTCGTTCCACGATGAGGTGCCGCACTCGATCGGCGTCGCCGTCGATAACATGCAGTACGAGAAGAAGAAGGACCTTCAGCGCATCTTCGCCACTATCTACGTCGAGCGCGACAGCCAAAAAGGCATGATTATCGGGAAGAAGGGCGCTGCGATCAAGCGCATCGGCAGCGAGGCACGAGCCGATCTCGAGCAGCTGCTCGGCTGCCGCGTGTTCCTCGATTTGAACGTAAAGGTGAAGAAGAACTGGCGTCGTGACGCCACGCAGATTCGCCGCTTCGGCTACGGCGAGGGCGCTTAATTCTCGCGGCCTTCGCTTTGTGCAGGTATTGTCGCGTATCGGACGGAGTGCTCAGCGACGCCGAAATACCGACGTCCGTTCAGCTACAATAACGCAGATGAGACGTTTGAACGGGAGAATGCGCGCATGATGATCTGCCCTCATTGCCAAAGCGAAAATCGCGAAGGAGCTAAATTCTGCAATGAATGCGGGAGCCCTCTGCTCTCGTGTGCCGACAAGACACAGGTCATCGACGCGGTGGCCCTCGGCGATGCGCAGGAGCTCGATGGGCGCGAAGAGGCGAATGATGCGGACAAGACGCAGGTCATCGACGCCACCACGCCCCTGAATGCTGAAGACCCGAAGGTGTCTGGTGTCGATGAGACTAACTCCTTCAAGCTCATCGACGAAGACGACTCCGATTTCATCGACGATGCTGCAGAATTGCAAGATATCGAGGAAGCAGAAGACAAGGAGCTCGGGCAAACCCCCGACGAGCAGGCGGCCTCGCACGACGCGATCGATGACGCCGAACGTGAGGCACTCGATGAGGCCCTGCCGCGCATCGACATTGCTCAATCCGGCGGAAGCGATTCGCTCGCCAGCGAGCAGACGCGCAAGATCGACCTGAACGCGGCGAATACCGTCGACCTGTCGGGCTTCGAGCGGCTTGTCGACTCGAGCTATGTCCCGCCTGCGCGCTCGTGGCGCTCCGGCGATACGATGGAGCTTCCCAAAATCGAGGGAGAGCCCGCGCCTGCCCAGAAGAAATACGAGTCGCCCGACGCCGAGAAGGAAGCGAAGAAACGCAAGGCTGCCCGTAGAACCCGCGCGATCGTTGCGGTCGTCGTTGTGGCTATCCTCGCCGCAGCGGCAATCGCCATCACTTATTCGATGGAGCTTTGGGGCGGAAAGACCGTGCCCGATGTGACGGGGGAGGCCCAGGCTGACGCGATCTGGCTCCTCGAGAGCAAGGGATTTGCCGTCAACACGTCGCAGGTGAAATCGGATGAGGTCGAGGGCATCGTTCTCATCACTGACCCCGCTGCAGGTTCGCGCGTTCCCAGCGGCACCACGGTGAACGTCTCCATTGCAACCCCGCGTGCCGTCCCCGACATCGTGGGGAGCACCCAAGATGAGGCGAAGGCCGCCTTTGAGAAGGAAGGGCTTGGCAACGTTACGTTCAAGACGGTGAAATCGGACGAGACCGAGGGCACTGTGCTCGAAGTCGAGCCTCAAGCAGGCACGAAAGTGAAGTCGGCAACCGCCGTGACCGTCACGGTTGCCGAGTCCTACGTTGTGCCTGACGTCACCGGCAAATCGCAGGACGACGCCACTGCCGCGCTCAAGGAAGCGGGCTACGCTGTCGAGGTCGCAACCAAGTATTCTGAAGACGGCTCCGAGGGCACGGTGCTCTCCACCGATCCCGCTGCCGAAACGAAGCTGAAATCGGGATCCACTGTGACGATTACCGTGTCGAAATCGCGCGAAAAGGAGCTCATCTCCGAAACCTACGCCTTATTCGGTAAGGGCGCAACCGTTGTCATGGACGGCATTAACTACGAGGTAGTCTCCTGCGACAGCGTAAACTACGAGGGCGACGGGCTCGTGAGCTACACAATCACCGCCAAGAAGTTCGAGAATACGCTGCTTTTCGGTACGATTTACGGTTCGGCTGAGCAGAAGTCGGGCACCATCAAGTGGAACTCGGACAACAGCATTGCCTCCAGCAAACCATCGCTTAAGAAGTAGCGCTCGTGGCACGTCCCACCTATACCGCGCGCGTCATCGTCGTGCGCAAGACGAAGCTGGGGGAGAGCGATCTTATCCTCTCCCTGCTGACAGAGGACGGCTCTCAGCTGCGCGCGGTCGCCAAGGGAGCTCGCAAGCCGAAAAGCAGCTTCGCCTCGCGGCTCGAACTCTTCTCGGTGGCAGACGTCCTCTGCGCGAAGGGCCGTTCGCTTGACGTGGTGTCTGAGGCGCGCCTCGTCGAAGGCAACGCCGCCCTGCGCAGCGACATCGAGCGTGCCTCCGCCGCCGCCCCGTTAGCCGAGCTCGTCGAGCGCACCACGCAAGCAGGCCTCGAATGCCCAAACCTTTTCGCGATGACGCAGACCGCGCTTCGGGCGATGTGCGACTCAGACGCCGCAGGCGCGCCTTCAATCGCTGCCGGCCATCTCTTGAAGGCGTTCGCCATGACCGGTGTGCGCCCCGTGCTCTCCGAGTGCGCCGCTTGCGGAAATCCCGTGACGCCCCTGCCAGACGGCTCGCTTGCCTTCTCCCCGCGCGAAGGCGGTGTGATATGCTCGCACTGCCGAGCGCATACGGAAGCCGGCTACATCGACGCCCAAACCGCCGAATGGTCGAACTTCCTTCTGCGCTCGACGTTCTCCGACATCGCAGGCGCGCGCATGGGGGTACGCGAGGCGTTCTCGGTGCTTGATCTGTGCCAGCGATGGTGCCTCGAGCATGTCGGCTGCAGGCTTCGCTCGCTCTCGTTTATGTTCACGAGCGGGCTTTACGAATCGAAATGACGAAAAGAGGAAGAAATGTACACCTATCGCACCAAAGGGGTTTGCTCCCGCGCCATCAACGTTGAGGTCGAGGGCGACACGATCAAGCATGTCGACTTCATCGGTGGATGCAACGGCAACCTGAAGGCAATTTCCAAGCTTGTCGAGGGCAAAGACATCGCCGAGGTCTGCTCGATCCTCGATGGAAACACCTGCGGCAATCGTTCCACTTCGTGCGCCGACCAGCTTTGCCACGCCCTTCGCGAGGCGAAATCTGCCGAATAACGGCCAGATTGTGCAGAACAGGTGGGAATGCTCCTTGTCTCGCTTGCCGCACCGAAGACGTCCCATTACAATAAGCAGGCTGCCATAACGGCAGCTGGTTCGCCCCTAGTTCGCATGCGCCACCCGCTTGCCTACCCGGGACGATCGAGAGCTTAGATACTTGAAAGGTGGAAAACAAATGGCAACGAAGCTCAGCATCTCCAAGGAGAAGACCGCCGAACTCATCAAGGAATTCGGTAAGTCCGACAACGACTCCGGCTCCGCCGAGGTCCAGGTCGCCATCCTCTCCGAGCGCATTCGCAATCTTACCGAGCATCTGAAGTCCCACAAGAAGGACAATCACACCCGTCGTGGCCTGATGAAGCTCATCGGTAAGCGTCGCGGCCTCCTGAAGCACATCAAGGAGCGCGACATCGAAGAGTACCGCGCACTCATCAAGAAGCTCGGTATTCGCGACAACATCTAAGCTTGGAACGTGGGCCCGCAAGTTGCGGGTCCCGTGCTATATGCAAGGCGGTCGCGAATCGCATCCGGCGGGCGCGCTCGTGGAGGCGGGGGAATGTGAGTACCCCGCAGCCGAAGAAGCTCAGGCGCAATAGGGCGCATGAGGCTAAGAGAAAGAAAGAAACACATGGAAAAGATCGTCGAATCCTTCGAGCTGTACGGTAAGCAGTACCGCTTCGAGACTGGCGAGCTGGCCAAGCAGGCAACCGGCGCCGTGCTGGTCACCCAAGGCGACACCACGATTCTCGTGACTGCCGTCGTCTCCAAGCAGGAGAAAGACTACGACTTCTTCCCCCTCACGGTCGACTACATCGAGAAGATGTACTCTGTCGGCCGCATCCCCGGCGGCTACCTGAAGCGCGAGGCGCGTCCTTCTGAGAAAGGCACCTTAAACGCTCGTATGATCGACCGTCCGATCCGCCCCGGTTTCCCTGACGGCTACAAAAACGAAGTCCACATCGTCGCAACGACGCTCGTGTGCGACGGCGAGAATCAGCCTGACGTCATCTGCGTCGGCGGCGCGTCGGCGGCACTGCTTGTCGGCGGTGCCCCCTTCGACGGCCCTGCCGCCTGTGTCAAAATCGGCCGCAACGCCGAAACGGGCGAGTTCATCGTCAACCCCACCTATGAGGAGGACGCCAACTCCGACCTCGACCTCACCATCGCTGGCACCAAGGACTACATCTCCATGGTCGAAGCGGGCGCTAAGGAAATCTCGGAAGAGGACATGCTCGCTGCCATGACCTTCGGCCAGGAAGCGATCGCCGCGTTCTGCGACAAGCAGGCCGAGTTCATCGCCAAGGTCAATCCCACTCCGATGGAGTACAAGCTCCATACCCCCGCTCCTGAAATTGCCGAACGCGTCGAGCCGTATTTCGATCGCATGTCCGCAGCGCTCAAAGATGCCGACAAGCTCTCGCGCATGGGCAAGGTCGAGGATCTGAAGGCCGAGATCACCACCAACGAGTTCTCCGACGAAGAGCGCGCAAGCTGGGGCTCCGACATCGCTGCTGCTCTTAAGAAGCTCGAGAAGAAGGCCATGCGCAAGATGGTCATCGAGACCGGCGAGCGCGCCGACGGCCGCCGCCCGGACGAGATTCGCCCGCTGCACATCGTTCCTGGCTATCTGCCCCGCGTTCACGGCTCGGGCCTCTTCCAGCGCGGCCAGACCCAAGCGCTCTCCATCTGCACGCTCGGCATGCTCAACGAGTGGCAGCGCCTCGACACCATCGAGCCGGTCGAGGGTAAGCGCTACATGCATCAGTACAACTTCCCGCCGTACTGCACCGGCGAAGTTGGCCGCATGGGCTCCCCGAAGCGCCGCGAGATCGGCCACGGCGCTCTCGCCGAGCGCGCGCTTCTGCCTGTGATTCCCTCCGAGGACGAGTTCCCCTACGCAATCCGCGTGGTCTCCGAGATTATGGAATCCAACGGCTCTTCCTCGATGGCTTCCACCTGCGGCTCCACTCTCGCGCTCATGGACGCAGGCGTGCCCATCAAGGCCCCCGTCTCCGGCATCGCCATGGGTCTTATCAAGGAAGGCGACGACGTCGTTATCCTTTCCGACATCCAAGGCCTCGAGGACTTCCTCGGCGACATGGACTTCAAGGTTTGCGGCACATCGAAGGGCATCACCGCACTTCAGATGGACAACAAGGCCAAGGGCTTGTCCGTCGACATCCTCGCACGCGCGCTTAAGCAGGCTCACGAAGGCCGCGCATTCATCCTGAGCGCCATGCTCGAGAAGCTGCCCGAGCCCCGCGCTGAGCTTCGCGACACCGCGCCGCGCATCGAGACCATCCACATTCCCGTCGACAAGATCCGCGACGTCATCGGCTCCGGCGGCAAGGTCGTCCGCGGCATCCAGGAGGAGACGGGTGCCAACATCGACATCCAGGAAGACGGCACTATCCACATCGCTGCAGTCGAGGGCAAGGCCGGCGAGGCTGCCAAGGCCATGATCTTGGGCATCGTAAAGGAGCCCGAGGTCGGCGAGATCTACGAGGGCGAAGTCGTCGGTATCAAGGACTTCGGCGCCTTCGTGAAGCTCACGCCGGGCAAGGACGGCCTGCTCCACATCTCCCGCGTCGCCAACGGCCGCGTGGGCAAGGTTGAAGATGTCCTCTCCCTGGGCGACATCGTGAAGGTGCAAGTCCTCGAGGTCGACCCGAAGACGGGCAAAATCTCGCTCGATCGCCTCGACAAGCCCGATGCACCGGAAGGCTCCGCCGACAACGGACGCGAGCATTCTCACCGCAACAACAATGATCGCGGTGAGCGCGACATGCGCCCCGGCCGCAGCCAGCGCTCGAGCAACGGCCGCACGCCGCGCCGTCGCCACGAAGCCTAAATCACGCACTATCCGACTGCACGAGAAACGGAGACACCATGATTAAAGTAGCTGTTTCTGGATGCTTCGGCCGCATGGGTTCGGCGGTCATCGACGCCGTGAGCGCCGCAGACGATATGGAAGTCGCCTGCGGCATCGACCCCTTCCCCAAGGAGGGGGCATCATTCACGGTCTACTCCTCGATGGAGGAGGCCGTGGCTGCCGGCGGGTTCGACGTCGTCGTCGATTTCACGCAGCCGAGCGTCATCGAGGGAAACCTTCGCTGCGCGCTGCCCGCCGGCATCGATTGCGTCGTCGGCACGACGGGGCTCTCCGATGAGAAGCTCACCGAACTCGCCGCGCTTGCGCCTTCCGGGACATGCTTGTTCTACGCTCCGAACTTCACGACGGGCGCGGTGCTCATGATGGAGTTCGCCAAGGCAGCAGCCCCTTACTTCCCCGAGGCGGAAGTCATCGAGATGCACCACTGCAACAAGAAGGACGCGCCTTCGGGCACCGCCATGCGCACGGCGCAGATCATCTCGGATGCGCGAGGCGGCCGAGCGAGCGAGGCACCCGGGGCCGAGACGGAGCTTCCAGGAGCTGAAGGTGCGCGCGGTGCGCTCGTCTCGGGTGTTCCGGTGCACTCCGTGCGCTCGATGGGCTTCGTTGCGAGCCAGGAGGTCGTCTTCGGATCGATGGGGCAGACGCTCACCATCCGCCACGACTCCTGGGATCGAGCGTCCTACATGCCTGGCGTTTTGCTGGGTATCAGGAGCGTCGGTGCTCGCGAGGGCCTGATTGTAGGTTTGGAGAACTTCATGCATGAGGCGTAATCCGCCCTGCGCACTTTGGCATAATAGATAAATCGAGCATATGTTCGCCTCCTTGCCTTTATGGCGGGGAGGCGCATGCATGGATTAAGGAGACGCCCATGTCGAACGCTGAACCCCGTTTCGGTCGCCTGATCACCGCTATGGTCACGCCCTTCAACGATGAACGCGAACTCGACCTCGACCGTGCGCAGGCACTTGCCACGCGCCTTATCGAGGGCGGTAACGACTCGCTTATCATCAATGGAACCACCGGCGAGAGCCCCACGGTCTTCTACCCTCAGAAGATCGAGCTTTTCCGCGCCGTCGTCGAGGCGGTCGGCGGCAAGGCCTCCGTCATCGCCAACGTGGGGGACAACTGCACGGCCGACACCGTCAACTTCGCCAAGGACGTCGCGAAACTCGGTGTCGACGGCTTCATGTGCGTCGTCCCGTACTACAACAAGCCTCCGCAAGAGGGAATGTACCAGCACTTCAAGACCATTGCGGATGCGGTGGAGCTCCCCATTATCCTCTACAACATCCCGGGCCGCTGCGTTGTCAACATGGAAGCCGAGACCACGCTGCGCCTCGCCAACGACTGCGAGAACATCATCGCCGTGAAGGAAGCGTCCGGCAAGATGGATCAAATCGCAACCATCGCCGCTGCCGCCCCCGAGGGCTTCAGCGTGTATTCCGGCGACGACTCCGCAACCTACGACATCATGCGCCTCGGCGGTGCGGGCGTCATCTCGACCACCGGCAACGTCGCGCCCGAGCGCATGAAGGAGCTCGTCACGAAGTGCGCCGAAGGCAAGTGGGACGAGGCATGGGCTGCCCACGAAGCGCTTCTGCCGCTTATGAACGGCCTGTTCGAGACCTCTAACCCCATTCTCGTGAAGGAAGCCCTCAAACTTGTCGGCTTCCCTGTCGGCGGCGTGCGCCTGCCGCTTATCGACGCCACCGCCGAGCAATCGGCACGCCTCGCATCGATCATGCGCGAGGTCGGCGTCCTTTAATCGATCAGCGCGAACGCCCGCAGGTGGATTGCGCCTGCGGGCGTTCGCGTACCGTGATAAAGGAAATATATGGAAAAGGAAAAACATACCGAATCAGCTTCTCGGCAGCCCGACAACGGTGCCACGGAGAAGGGAAAGAAAACCAAGACATACAAGCATGTGAAGCTCGAGCATAAGCGCCCCCAGCTCACCAAGGGCGGAGAAGCGGGCGATGGCGCTCAGAAGAAGCGCAAGCCCACCCAAAAGAAGCGTTCATCGAGCGCGGGCAAGGACCCCAAGGCCAAGCTGAAGATCATCCCACTCGGCGGTCTTGACGCTATCGGCAAGAACATGACCGTGTTCGAATGCGGAAACGACATGATCGTCGACGACGCGGGCCTTATGTTCCCCGACGACAATCATCCCGGCGTCGACCTTATCCTGCCGGACTACACCTATGTGCTCGAGCATGCCGACAAGCTGCGCGGCATCGTCATCACGCACGGCCACGAGGACCACACAGGCACGATCCCGTACCTTCTGAAGGATCTCGATCGCCAGGTTCCCATCTACGCGACCAAGCTCACGCTCGGCCTCATCGAGGGAAAGCTCGCCGAGCACCGCATCAAGAACGCCAAGCTCGTTGAAATCAAGCCCGGCCAGCAGGTGAAGATGGGCTGCTTCACGACGGAGTTTTTCGCCGTGAACCACTCGATCCCCGGCGCCGTGGGCGTGTTTCTGCAGAGTCCGGCGGGCAACGTGCTGCACACCGGCGACTTCAAGCTCGACCAGACCCCGATCGACGGCGTTCACTTCGACTTCGGAGCGCTTGCGCGCTACCACGAAATCGGCGTCGACCTCATGATGAGCGACTCCACAAACGCAACGAAGTCCACGTTCACGCCGAGCGAGGCCGAAGTCGGCAAGACCCTGAACCGCATCATCAGCCAGGCGAAGCAGCGCGTCATCATCGCCTCGTTCGCAAGCCATATCCACCGCATGCAGCAGATCTGCGACGCCGCGCGCGCGAACGGCCGCAAGGTCGTCGTCACGGGCCGTTCGATGGTGCAGAACACCGACATTGCTCGCAAGCTGGGATACCTCAACATTCCCGATGAGGACCTCATCGACGCTTACGAGCTGAAGGGCATCCCGCCCGAGAAGGTCGTCATCATGTGCACGGGCAGTCAGGGTGAGCCGCTCTCGGCCCTCGCGCGCATCGCGAACGGCGAGCACAAAACGATCGACATCGAGGAAGGCGACACCGTCATCATTTCAGCGACGCCTGTCCCCGGCAACGAGAAGGCCGTCACGCGCGTCATCAATTCGCTCGCGAAGATTGGCGCAGACGTGTACGATAAGAGCCGCGCGCGCGTCCATGTTTCGGGACATGCGGGTGCTGAAGAGCTCAAAATCGTTCTCTCGATCGTGCAGCCGAAGTCCTTCATGCCCGTCCACGGAGAGTCGACGCACCTGCGCGCTCACGCTCGCCTCGCGGAAGCAACCGGCGTGCCGAAGGACAACATCTTTTTATGTGAGAACGGCGAATCGCTCGAGCTCACACCGCGCGGCGTCCATCGTGGTGAGGTTGTCCAGAGCGGCATCGTCTACGTCGACGGCCTGTCGGTCGGCGACACCTCGCAAGACGTCCTCGACGAGCGCTGCGCACTCGGCGAGCAGGGCTTTGCTTGCATTGCAGCTGCCGTCTCGCTTTCGCGCCACGAGGTGCAGGGCGAAGTCCAGGTGGAGATGCGCGGCATCACCGGCGGAGACGACGCCTACCTCGCGCGCGACGCGGAAGCTGCTGTGAAGAGCGCGCTTCGCAAGGCGCTTGGCAAGAACGCCACGCTTAAGGAGGCCAAGAAGGCCTCGCGCGACGCGCTTTTGTCCCTGCTGTGGGAGCGCACCAAGCAGCGCCCCATGGTTATCGCCAACCTGCTTGAGATTTAAGCGACCCAACATGCCCCTGCGCCCCAGCGACGCGGGGGCCTGCTTCGCAAACACGCAGCATCAACGAACCAGTTAGGAGCAATAGTGGCTCGGAAGCCATCTTCGTCGTCGAGGAACACCGCCGCGAACCGTCGCTCGCAAAGTGCGGGGTCTGGGAAGCCTGGCACGCGCAAGGGGCGTAATCCCCGCGCTCAGAAGGCGGCTGACGCCAAGCGCGATTCCCGCAAGCTCATTGACGAGTATGCGAAACGCGATATCGTGGGCATCGCCTTCACGGTCGCGGCCGTCGTGCTCTTCATCGCGGCCGTTATGCGCTCCGACGCGATCGTGACCTCCTTTATTTCGAGCGCGCTTCATCTCACGCTCGGAATCGGTGCCTATATCCTGCCTCTCTTCCTGCTGGCTATCGGAATCACCTTCCTCATCCGCTTCGAAGCAGAACGCGTGCCGACCCGCGTCGCAGTGGGTCTTGCGCTCGTCTTCGTCGCGTTGCTCGCGGTGTTCGCGCTTGCGACGCCGTTGCCTGAGGGGGGCGACCCTGCGGGCATCCTGTTCAACGAGCATGAGCTGACCGTTCGGGGCGGCTATATCGGAGCGGGCATCGCCTGGCTCGACATCACATTATTCGGGCAGGTTATCTCGATGGTTATCGTCATCGGCGTCGCTGTTGCCGGCGTGTGCATCATCGGCTTCTCCATCTCCAAGCTCATTGAGAAAATCAGGGAAAGCCGTGCCGAGCGCCGAGCGGAGGAGGGTGTGGGCGCGTCGTTCCCCTTCGCGAGGATTCGCCGCAACTCAAAGGGAATCGTTGCGGCAGATGACGAAGCTCCCGAGGTCGACGGCAGCGCCGAGACGCGGGTCATCGCCGCGCATCCCCTGGCAAGCCCCGAGTCCATCGCACAGGGAACGTCTTCCTCTGCGAAAACCCGAACCCTCGGCCGCGCAGAGCGCAAGGCAGCCCGCCTCGCCGAGCTCGAGGAGCAACAGGCAAGCACTTCCGATGGGGGAGAGGCTCAACCTGCCTCGATGCCGACTCGCCGGATCGAGCCCATCGAGGGCATGTCTTCGTCGCTCACGCGCAAGCTCGGCAAAAAGGCTGACTTCGACGCAGCGGCACCGCAAGAAGAGGCGCCCAAGCCCAAGAAGGCAGCACGCGCGAAACTGCCTGCAAGCGCTCCGACTCCGCTCGAAGGGTTCACGCTGCCCTCGATGGACTTGCTTTCCTACTCCAACGACCCCGAGAAGGACCGTGCGTCCGAAATCGAGCTCCAAGATACAGCTGCTCACCTGCAAGAAACGCTCGCCGATTTCCATATCATGGCCGACGTTGTCGGGTGGGTCGCAGGCCCCACGGTCACGCTCTTCAAGGTCGACCTTCCTGCAGGCGTGCGCGTAAGCCGCGTCACAGCGCTCTCCGACGACATCGCACTCGCGCTCGCCGCCCCAGGTGTTCGTATCTTCGCGCCCATCCCTGGGACGAACTACGTCGGCATCGAGGTGCCTAACCGTACTCGCCAGACCGTCTTTCTAGGCGACGTCCTCAAAGACGCCGATGGCGGCCCGTTGCTTATGGCCATTGGCAAAGACGTCGAGGGCACGTCGATCATCACCGATCTTGCGAAGATGCCCCACCTCCTCATCGGCGGCACGACCGGCTCCGGCAAATCGGTGTCCATCAACGCCATGATCATGTCAATCCTCATGCGCGCGACGCCCGCCGAGGTCCGCTTCATCATGATCGACCCGAAGCGCGTCGAATTCACACCTTATAACGGGATTCCCCATCTCTACGTTCCGGTCGTGACCGAAGCGAAGGAGGCGGCGAGCGCACTCGCCTGGGGCGTCGCCGAGATGGAGCGCCGCTTGAAGGTCTTCTCGAAGGTCGGCGCCAGAAACATCGGCCAATACAACGCGAAAGTGCACGCAGCGCTTGAGAATACAGAGGCGGCAGACGAACCCGTCCCCGAGGAGCTTGCCACGCAACTTCCCTATATCGTGATCATCATCGATGAGCTTGCCGATCTTATGATGAACGTTGGCAAGGAAGTCGAGTTCTCCATCAGCCGCATCGCACAGCTTGCCCGTGCCGCGGGCATCCATCTCATCGTGGCGACGCAGCGCCCTTCCACCAACGTGGTGACCGGTCTCATCAAGGCGAACATCACGAACCGCATCGCGTTCAACGTGGCGTCCGGCATTGACTCGCGCGTCGTTTTGGACACCCCCGGAGCCGAGAACCTCATTGGTCTGGGCGACATGCTCTTCAGCAAGCCCGAGTACGCGAAGCCGCAGCGTATCCAGGGATGCTATGTCTCCGAGGACGAGATCAACGCCGTCGTCGACGCGCTGAAGGAGCAGGGGCAGCCCGAGTACCACTCCGAGATTTTGAAGACAAACATCGTGACGAACCTCTCGCAGTCGCCCGATGGCTCAGGCGGCACGGTGGAGGAGGACGACCCGCTTATCTGGGAAGCAGCCGACATCGTCGTGTCATCGGGTCTCGGATCGACCTCGAACATTCAAAGACGCTTGAAGGTGGGGTATTCGCGAGCAGGTCGTATAATGGACATGCTTGAGGAACACGGAGTCGTCGGCCCGCCCAACGGCAGTAAGCCGCGCGAGGTTCTCGTCGACGCCATGGAGCTCGAGACACTGAAGGCATTCGAAGCGAACGACGCCGCAAAGGAGTAGAAGGTGGCTAGCAATACGACATTCGGCGCTGTGCTCAGGGAAGCGCGCGAACACCGGGGGATGGACGTCCAATCCATCGCGCGGCAGATGCGCGTTCGCGCCGACATCATTCGCGCAATCGAGAACAACGACTTCACGCGCATGCCGCCTCGTGGATACGCGAAGAACATGGTCGCCACCTACGCGCGCATCGTCGGCGTCAACCAGACGACCATCACGCGGATGTACCTTGAGGCAGCAAACGCCTACGAGACGGGGAAGATGAAAAACGACTCGAGTCGTGTGCCGAACATGAGGTCACAACGCTCATCGCGCGGCTCGAGCTCGCGACAGGCCGACGATTCGCCGCGCCGGTCATCGGGGCGCCTCATGTTTGACGACCGGCGCGATGCACGAGGAGCGGCACGAGGCAACGACCACGTGCACACGTCGCGCAGGCCGCTCTCGCCGGGAAGCCCGCAGTATACCAACCTCTACGCGGCGCCGCAGAACGTAACGCAGCAGCGCCCGAAGCTTCCTCTGCTCATCGGCATCGGCGTCATCGCCGTGATCATAATCATCGTCTGCGTGTTCGTGTTCGGCGGCAAAGAATCCAAACCCGCCCAGGAAACGCCGACCGTGCCCATCACGGGCTTGTCTGATACGTCGAACAAGCAGGCACAAGGCGACTCCGAGAGCACCTCGAACTCAGACTCCCAGACCCAACAGTCCTCCGTCGCGCCGACGAAGGCCACCTTCACCTACAAGGTCGCGTCGGGTTCGAGCGTCTACATCGAGATCTACGAGGGCGATTCGAGCTCGGCATCCGTCGCCGAGACGGTAACGGGGCCGGCCGAGAAGTCCTTCGACGTCACGACTAAGCTGCGCTTCATCTCCGACGCTTCGAGCGCAGTTGAGGTCACTGTCGACGGGGAAAAGGTCGACTTGACCGAGAACAGCAACGGCATGTACGACTACACCGTCGACTTCTCGCAGATTCTTGCGAAATGGCAGCAAGACCACGGCCAAGCTAGCTCGTCGTCGAGCGCAACCTCAAGCGATTCAGCGAAATCGACTTCGACGTCGTCATCCAGCAGCACGAAAAGCACCACCTCTTCCTCGTCGAGCAACGCAACCTCGACGAGGAGCACGACCCGCACATCCGAATAAGCAAGGAGGCCCACATGGCAAAGGAATCGAGCTTCGATATCGTTTCGACCGTTGACATCCAGGAAGTCGACAATGCTTTCCAACAGGCTAAACGCGAGATTTCACAGCGCTACGATCTGAAGGACTCGGGCGCTGAGATCACACTCGACAAACAAAACAAAACCCTTGGCATCCACGCACCGGCAGACTTCGTCGCCCGCCAGGTGAAAGACGTGCTCGGCAGCAAGCTCGTGAAGCGCGGGATCGAACTTACCGCTGTGAAGTGGGGCGAGCCGCAAGCCGCAACTGGGCAGAGCGTGCGTCTTTCCGCCTCGATCGTCGACGGCATCGACAAGGAAACGGCAAGCAAGATCAGCAAGGACATCCGCAACCTCAAGCTGAAGTGCAAGGCGACCATCGAAGGCGACAAGCTCCGCGTCTCCTCAGCTTCCCGCGACACGCTCCAGGAGGTCATCGCCTTCCTGAAAGGCCAAGACTACGGCCAACCGCTTCAGTACACGAACTATCGCTAGGAATCCTTGTTCATGACAGTGGAAGTTACCCAAGGCGGCGGGCGCTCCGTCGCCTTCATCACGCTCGGCTGCGCCAAAAACGAAGTCGACTCCGAGAAGATGCGCGCAAAGGCGAAAGCCGCGGGCTATCGAATCGAGCAAGACCCCGAGAAGGCCGATGCGGTCGTCATCAACACCTGCTCGTTCATTCAAAGTGCCACAGAGGAAAGCCTCGAGGCAATCTTCGAGGCAGCGGGCATGGAAAACGTCGCCTCGGGAGATGCCAAGCTCATTGTCGCAGGTTGCATGCCGGCACGCTACGGCGTCGAGCTCGAGGCGGAGCTGACCGAGGCCTGCGCTTTTGTCCCCTGCAGCAAGGAGGACGATCTCGGAGAAATTCTTAATGCCCTGTTCGGAGGCTCGCCCGAGCGCGCCGCGGCGGACGATGATTCCGATGACGAGCCCTCGAGCGTCTCAGCGTACGTGAAGATTTCCGACGGCTGCGACCGCTTCTGCTCATATTGCGCGATTCCCTATATTCGCGGACGCTATCATTCTTTCACACTTGAAGACATCGACCGCGAGGTGGCTGCTCATGTCGCAAAGGGCGCACGGGAAATCGTGCTCATCGCCCAGGATACCGGCCGTTGGGGACAGGACTTCGAGGAACCGTCATCACTTGCAGCGCTTATGGGCGAGCTTGCGCAGCGCTACCCGTCGACGTGGTTTCGCGTCATGTACGTCCAACCCGAAGGAATCACCAACGAGTTGCTCGAGACCATAGCGGATCGCGACAACATCTGCTCCTATCTCGATATCCCGCTCCAGCATGTCGACAAGTCGCTTCTGCGCGCCATGAACCGCGCAGGCTCGCGTGAGAAGTATCTGGCGCTCGCCGAGCGGATTCGCACAGCGATTCCTAACGTCACCTTGCGTACGACGCTGATCGCAGGATTTCCCGGAGAAACGGAAGACCAGTTCGAAGAGTTGTGCGATTTCGTCTCCGAAGGGCTTTTCGACTACATCGGCGTCTTCGCGTACTCGCGCGAGGAGGGTACGACCGCATACGAGCTGCCTGGCCAGATCGACGAGGACATCAAGGCCGAGCGCGCGCAGACCTTGCGCGACCTTGCCGATGCATCGTGCACGCCTCGTATCGCGCAGCGTGTGGGCCAGGAAATGGACGTGCTCGTAGAGGGCATCGAAGAGGACGGTCAACTGTTCGGCCGCGCGATGTGCCAAGCCCCCGACGTTGACGGCGAGACTTACCTCACCGAGGGGAACGTGGGCGACATCGTACGCGTTCGTATTGCCGACACGCTGCTCTACGAGATGGAGGCAGAGTAATGTCGACCGAGTTGAAATCGGGGGAGACCGACAAGCTTTGGACGATCTCCAACATCATCACGCTCGTGCGCATCTGCCTCGTCCCGGTGTTCGTCGTCGCGCTTATCACTCCCTGGCCGACCTGGTTCAGTATCGCAGGCGTTTCATCCACCACAAAGAGCCTGATTGCGGCCCTTATCTTCATCTTGATATCATGCACGGACTGGCTTGATGGCTACCTCGCTCGCAGCCGCGGCGAGGTGACGAACTTCGGCAAGTTCATGGATCCGCTCGCGGACAAGATTCTCGTTTGCGCGGCGCTTCTCGCGCTGGTTGAGCTGAGGGTCCTGCCTTCTTGGCCGGTGCTCATCATCTTGGCACGCGAGTTCATCGTGTCAGGCATCCGCATGGTCGCCGCGGACAAGGGCGTCGTCATCGCGGCAAGCTGGTATGGCAAGGCGAAGACCGTCACGCAGATCATCGCGATCGTGCTGTTCATTGTAAAGGACTCCATCCTCCCCGTGACCAGCCCGAACCCCTTTGACAACCCGCTCTACGTGCTCTCATGGCTCGTCATGGTCGTAGCGCTCGCTCTCACTATCATTTCGATGATGGATTACTTCGCAAAGGCGCGCCATCTCCTCGGGTTCACCACAAGCAAGGAACGAGCTCTCCGGCAAGAGGAGAACGCGAAGAGCGAATCGAACGAGGAAATCGCACGTCGCATCATCGAAAGCGCGAGCGAGAAGCGTGCGACCATCGGGTGCGCCGAGAGCCTGACAGGAGGCCTCATCGCGGGCACTCTCACGGCGATCCCCGGAAGCTCGCAGGTCGTGCACGGCGCGATTGTAAGCTATGTGAACGACATCAAGCATCGCGAGCTCGGCGTCGACGCGGAGGTTCTCAAGACCGAAGGGGCCGTCTGCGAAGCGGTCGCCCGGCAAATGGCAGAGGGTGCACGCAAGAACCTCAATGTCGACATAGCCGTCGCTGTGACGGGAATCGCAGGTCCCGGTGGAGAAGAGCCGGGCAAGCCGGTCGGCACCGTATGGGCCGCGGTTTCCACGCAAAACTCCTGCGAAGCGATGTGCTTCCATTTTGAAGGCAATCGCGAAGAGGTCCGCAATGCGACAGTTCGGGAAGCTCTGCGCATGATCGAGGGCGCGCTTTCGACGAGTTTCGCTTAATTTCCCGCAGATAAGCTGCCAGGAATCGGGAAGGTTTACGTAAAAGCTCCGCCAGAATGCGACGTTACGATTCTGTTGAGGCAAGTTCCACCGCGAGCCTTGACACACAAACGTTTGTTCGTATAATGAGGAGCTATGACATGGATGAAATCGCCGTAATCGGAGGAGAAGGAATGAACGACGAAAAAGCCAAGATGCTCAAGATCACAACCGATCAAATCGAGCAGAAATTCGGTCGGGGATCGATCATGAAGCTTGGCGAGGGGGGCGAGCACCTCAACATCGGCGTCATTCCCACCGGGGCACTGCCGCTCGACGCAGCCCTCGGAATCGGAGGCGTGCCTCGTGGCCGCATCATCGAGATTTACGGCCCTGAATCATCGGGCAAGACAACCCTTGCCCTCCAGATTCTCGCCGAAGCCCAAGCGATGGGCGGTGTGGTCGCCTTCATCGACGCCGAGCATGCGCTCGACCCTGTGTATGCCGCCCGCCTCGGTGTCGACATCGATGAGGTGCTCATTTCCCAGCCCGACACGGGCGAGCAAGCGCTCGAAATCTGCGATATGCTCGTGCGCTCCGGTGCAATCGACGCCGTCGTAGTCGACTCGGTCGCGGCGCTTGTCCCCCGAGCCGAAATCGAAGGCGAGATGGGCGACACCACCGTCGGACTTCAGGCGCGACTCATGTCTCAGGCGCTGCGCAAACTCGCAGGCTCCCTTTCGAAATCGAACACAACCTGCATCTTCATCAACCAGCTCCGCGAGAAGATCGGCGTGATGTTCGGCAACCCCGAAACTACGACAGGCGGCCGCGCCCTCAAGTTCTTCTCCAGCGTGCGTATCGATATCCGCCGCATCGACAGTATTAAGAAGGACGGCGAGGTCGTGGGTAACCGCGTTCGCGCGAAAGTCGTGAAAAACAAGGTGGCACCTCCGTTCCGCCAGGCTGAGTTCGATCTTATGTACGGCGAGGGAATCTCCCGTGAGGGCTGCATCGTCGATATGGCCGTCGAATGCGGCGTCGCAAAGAAGAGCGGCGCGTGGTACACCTACGGCGAAGAGCGCTTGGGGCAGGGCCGCGAGGCTGCGAAGGCCACGTTGCGTCAAAACCCCGAGATGAGGGAAGAGCTCGAAAACAAAGTTCGCGAAGCGTTCGAAATCCCCATCCCGACGCGCACCGCAGAAGAAGCCGATGCAGTCACCCCCGTCGCCAAACCGAAGAAGAAATAGCGGTTCATGGCAACGCTCGTCGACATAGAGCAGCTAAAGCGCAATATCAGGGAAATCGAGTCCTCCTCCGTTTATGAAGAGACCAGCTTGGCGGAGGAGGAGTCAAAGGCCTTCAAGAAGATTCTGAAACTTGCAAGCATCCGTGAGCAGGCGGGCAAGAAGCTCCACGAGAGGCTCATCAAGGACGGCTTTAGCGAGCAGGCTGTCTCGAACGCCCTTGGGCGCGCAATCGACGCACACATCGTCGACGACGAGCGCTATGCCGAAGCCTTCATGCGCACCCAGCTGGCGCAGGGCAAAGGCCGCCGCGGCGTCGAGCGCGCTCTTGAACAGCTCGATATCGACTCGCCGTCGGAAGAAGCTTGGCAGCTCGCCTACGAGCAATTCGGAGACGATGAGCTCGAGCGAGCGATGGCGCTTTTGCACCGAAAGCCACCGCGGTCGAAGAATCTCCGAGAAGGCGCCTATCGTAAGCTTGTCCAAAAAGGGTACAGCGCAGACGTCGCCGCTTCCGCTGCGAGACGCTGGAGCGAGTCTCTTGCTGCACCTGAATGCGAATATTTCGCCGACTAAGCGAGCAATTTCGCATTTTTTGCCCTTGAGGGTTATATGACCAGCAAACATCCTCTATTATGTATGGAGGCATAAGTGATTTGCGTCCCATGAGGGACTTCATATATATCTATAACCCAATATGACGCTCCTTTTGATGCGCGTTTCGCTTTGGCCCGGCATTGTCCGGGTTTTTTATGTCATGACTACTGGAAACCAAAAAGGGAAGGGGAGCATATGCCCGGAATTGTATGGCTGATTATCGGCGCAATCGTCGGCATAGCTCTCGGCTTCGTCATCACCCGCTACGTAATCAACGCCTCGACGAAGAAAGCTGCTCAAGAGGCCGACGACATGATTGCTGACGCAAAACGACAAGCCGAGACGATGCGCAAAGAGGCGGTCCTCGAAGCAAAGGACCAGGCTCTCAAACTCAAGCAGGAAGCCGAAGCAGAGAACAAGGAGCGCATGAAAGAGGTGCGCGCCGCTGAGAACCGCGTCTCCCAGCGCGAAGAATCGCTCGATCGCCGCGTTGAGTCGCTCGACGCAAGGGAGCATCAAATTTCCTCGTTGCAAGGCCAGATTGAACGCCGCGAGCGCGATGTCGCTCAAGTCGAGCAAGAAGCCTCGCAGCGCCTTGAGCGCATCGCGGGCATGACGCCCGAGGAAGCCAAGAACGAACTGCTCACCTCGCTGAAGGATGAGGTTGCTCACGAATCTGCCGCGATTATCCGCGATGCGGAAGCCCAGGCGAAAGCCGAGGCTGACAAGAAGTCCCGCATGATCTTGAGCCTCGCCATCCAGCGTGTGGCTGCCGACCATTCGGCTGAGAACACGGTGTCGACGATCCATATTCCGTCCGACGACCTCAAAGGCCGCATCATCGGACGAGAGGGCCGCAATATCCGCTCGTTCGAGCAGCTCACCGGCACGAACCTCATCATCGACGACACTCCCGAGTGCGTCACTATCTCGTGCTTCGACCCCGTTCGCCGCGAAATCGGCCGCGTCACGATGGAGAATCTTATCGCTGACGGCCGCATCCACCCGGCGCGCATCGAGGAGATGTTCGGCAAAGCCGAGCAGTACGTCAACCAGCGCGTTCGCGAAGCGGGCGAGCAAGCGGCTTTCGACACGGGGATCCACGACCTGCATCCCGAGCTCGTAAGAACCTTAGGCCGCCTTCGCTACCGCACCTCGTACGGTCAAAACGTGCTCAACCACTCGCTTGAGGTTGCATATCTCTCCGGCGTCATGGCTTCCGAACTTGGGCTCGACCCGATTCCCGCCAAGCGAGCCGGCTTGCTGCACGACCTTGGCAAGGCGGTTGACCACGAAGTCGAGGGCAGCCATGCCGTCATCGGCGCAGACCTTGCACGCCGCTTCGGAGAGCGTCCCGAAATCGTCCATGCGATCGAAGCACACCACAACGACGTCGAGCCGAACAGCGTCCTCGACGTACTCGTGCAGGCCGCCGACGCCGTTTCCGCTGCGCGTCCTGGTGCACGTAAAGAAACCCTCGACGCATACGTCAAGCGTCTTGAGAAGCTCGAGGAAATCGCCAACTCCTACAAGGGCGTCGAGCGCACCTACGCTATCCAGGCCGGGCGCGAAGTCCGCGTCATGGTCGAGCCCGAAGTCGTCGACGAGGCTCAGACCGTCGTCTTGGCTCACGATATCGCTCACCGCATCGAGAGCGAGATGCAGTACCCGGGCCAGGTCAAGGTCGTTGTCATCCGCGAAAGCCGAGCCATCGGGATCGCAAAATAATACATGGGCGCATCGGATCTCGAACAATTCGTTGATTCCATCTGCGATGAAAGCCATCTCCGAATCGAAGACGATTTAGGGGATGGCTTCGTTCGTCTTCGCACGTCCGAAGCGGAGCGACGCCAAGCTGCCCACGACATTCGATCGACCGAGGACATCGTTATCGAGCTGCTTCGCAACGCACGAGACGCCCATGCCCGCACTATTTTCCTTGCGGTAGGACGCGACGGGAATACTCGCAAGCTCACGATGCTCGACGACGGAGACGGCATTCCACCCGCCTTACATGAGAAGATCTTCGAACCGCGCGTCACTTCTAAGCTCGACACTGTCCACATGGACAAATGGGGAGTCCACGGCAGGGGAATGGCTCTCTACTCGATAAAAGTGAACTCGACGCAGGCAAAGGTTCTCGCGTCGGACAAGGATTTCGGTAGCGCGATTTACGTCGAAACCGACCTCACCAAACTTCCCGAACGCGCCGACCAATCGACCTTCCCTACATTCGAAGTAACGGAAGCGGGAACCTACTCGATGCGAGGGCCGAAAAACATCGTCCGCACCGCAACGGAATTCGCCCTCGAATCGAGGAAGGCATGCACGGTTTATTGGGGTTCGGCGACCGAAATCGCTGCCACGCTCTACGAGTTCGGGGCGACGACCACTTCTCCTGCCCTTCGAGCCTTCTGCAAAGATCCGCTCGAGCTGCCGGTATGCAAACGCCTCTGCACTGCATCCGATCCGGCAAGCTTCGCTGAAATCGCAGAAGAATTGGGACTCTCGCTTTCAGAACGATCGGCACGCCGAATCTTAAATGAGGAGATCAAGCCCATCATTTCATTGGCCGAACTCGTAAGGACTCAGGCGATTCCCGCAAAGGAAAAGGCACACGAAACCTCGAAAGCGGCAAGTCAGAAAGCCGTCAATCGCGACGGCAGGTCGCTTCGTCTCTGCGATGAGGACAAAGCAATGCTCGCGAATTCCTGCAAGGATGCCTTCCTCGATATCGCTGATCGGTATTACCTTGATCCGCTCGGCGCACCGGAAGTGAAGGTCGGCTCCCAAAAGATCGAGATCACCCTGCGCTTCGATAAGCTGAGATAGCCGTTTGCGCAGGTTGCCACGCTGATGAGTAATTGCTATCATTCCTCTTTGTGACATAAATATTATCACTGAAACACACCACGAAACGACAAGGAAATGCTCGTGACAACCCCATCGGAATCGCAGCCGTCTATCGGCTGCCTTAAAGTGTCGTCGAAGTCCTCGCCCGCGTCTGTCGCTGGAGCGATCGCCGGCATGATTAAGGATGGACTGCACGTCGAGATTCAAGCGGTAGGGGCCGGTGCCGTGAATCAAGCGGTCAAAGCCATCGCAATCTCGCGTGGCTTCCTCTCTCCCGTGGGCATCGAAATCGTATGCGCCCCATCCTTCGCTGACATCGTCATCGATGGCGAATACCGAACCGCCATCCGTTTCACCGTTGAACCGCGCGGTGCCGTGATACCTTCCATCGCCGCTGAACAGAAAACCACCAACCCTACGGAGCGCTGATACCGCATGCATTCACCCATCAATGGGCTTACGTTCTGCATCCACACCTTCGGATGCCAAATGAATAAACACGATTCCGAGCGCATAGCAGGCATGCTCGAGGCGCTCGGAGCACTCATGGTAGAAACCGTTGAGGAATCCGATATCGTCGTCTTCATGACCTGCTGCGTCCGAGAAGCAGCCGATACGCGCCTCTATGGCCAGGTCGCCTCCATGAAGAACATTCCACTTCGTGCAGAATCTCCTCTGTCGAAGCGCGTCATCGCTGTCGGCGGCTGCATCGGACAGCGCGACGGGGAGAAGCTCACTGAAGCCCTTCCTCATCTCGATGTCGTGTTCGGCACGCACAACCTCGGGTCGCTTCCGCGATTGCTCGAGGCGGCTATTGAAGGACAGGGGAAGCAGGTCGAAGTGCTCGCCGCCTCATCCGAATTTCCGACCGAGCTTCCGACAAGCCGCGAGCATTCCTGGGCGGCGTGGCTGCCCATCACCATCGGGTGCAACAATTTCTGCTCCTACTGCATCGTTCCCTATGTCCGCGGTCGCGAGAAATCGCGCTCTATTGAGGATATTGTCGCCGAGGCCGAGCGCTATGTCGCTTCAGGCGTGAAAGAAATTACGCTGCTCGGGCAGAACGTGAACTCCTACGGCCGTGACCTTTATGGAAAACCCCGTTTCGCCGACATCCTCGATGCCGTCGACCAAACGGGAATCGAGCGGCTTCGCTTTGCCACGAGCCATCCGAAGGACCTCACCGACGAGGTTATCGAGAAGTTCGGTTCGTTGCGATCGCTCATGCCTGCGCTCCACCTTCCCGTGCAGTCGGGTTCCAACGCCATTCTCGCAGCAATGAACAGGCGCTATTCGCGCGACCATTACCTGCGCCTTATCAACAAGATTCGCGACGTGCGACCCGATATCGCCCTGTCGACCGACATCATCGTCGGCTTCCCAGGTGAAACAGCGAAAGATTTCGAGGACACATATCGCCTCGTTGAAGAGGTCGGCTACCATCAGGTTTTTACCTTCATCTATTCGAAGCGTGAAGGTACCCCTGCGGCTCAGATTGAAGACACCACACCGCGCGAGGTTATCCAGGAGCGATTCGATCGCCTCGTTGATCTTGTGCAAAAGCGCGCATTCGAGCTCAACCAACCGGATGTCGGAAGCGTTGTCCCTATCCTTGTGGAGGGATCCTCGAAACGCGATGAGCGAATGATTGCCGGCAAAAGCCCCAAGAACCAAACCGTCCACGCGCTCGCCCCGCAGGGTGTGACGCCGAGCGAACTGGCCGGCACGTTCGTGAACGTCAAGATAGACGATGCCAAGACATGGTACCTTTCGGGCCACGTGCTGGGCGCGGACGATCGTCTCTAAGCGCTATGATCGACGAAACGGGGAAGACGGCCATCAGCCTTCCACTTGTGCGCCCTGTTATCTGCGTCGTTGGTCCGACGGCATCAGGAAAGACCGACGTTGCGCAGCTGCTTGCGCAAAATCTCGGTGGGGAAGTGGTAAGCGCCGATTCCATGCAGATTTACCGCGGCATGGACATTGGCACTGGCAAACTTCCCGAAGAGGCGCGACTTGTTCCCCATTTCGGGTTCGACCTCGTGAACCCGGGGGAGCCGTATTCGGCAGCCGTGTATCAACAGTATGCAAGAGAATGCTTCTCCGATATCGACAAACGTGGAAAGAGAGCGCTGCTTGTCGGGGGAACGGGACTCTACGTCCGCGCGGCAATCGACGCCTATAACTTCCCGAAAGGGGAGCAGGTCGACAACCCCGTACGCGAAAAGTGGACCTCATACTACAAGGACAACGGGGCCGATGAGCTTTGGGAGCGTCTACGCGAGCGTGACCCCGAAAGCGCGTCCGTTATCCACCCGAACAACATAAGACGCGTGATCAGGGCATTTGAGCTTCTCGAAGAGGGAACAACGTATGCAACACAAAAGGAGAATCTCGCATCGATCCCGCAAGCTGTTCCTGCCAAGTTTATCGGACTCGCCGTCGATTCGGAGCTACTCAACAAACGAATCGAGCGGCGTGTGGACAACATGATCGAATGCGGTCTCGTCTGCGAGGTTGAACGATTGCTCGGCGAAGGCTTTCGCGAGGGCATCACCGCGCCTCAAGCTATCGGATACAAAGAAATCGTTTCCGCCCTCGATGGGGATATCTCGCTCGACGAAGCCATCGAGCAAATCAAGACTGCAACGCGGCGATACGCAAAACGTCAGCGAACATGGTTCCGCAAAGATACGCGAATTGCATGGATTGACGCGAATTCTGAAAACGCTGAGGCAATCGCAACACAAGCGCAACACGCACTTGATACAATGGGCGCCTAAGTCTACAGAAAGAGGGCATGCACCTATGGAGCTTTCATTCACCAAACTCAACGGAGCTGGCAATGACTTTGTCTTTGTTGATGATCTTTCAAGCGAGTTCGAGCTGACAACGTCCCAGGTTTCCTGGCTTTGCGACCGACATTTCGGCATTGGCGCCGATGGCGTCATTCTTGTGCGGCCCTCCGAGCGACCGGAGTGCGCCGCTTATATGCACTACATCAACTCAGACGGAACGCGTGCCCAAATGTGCGGCAATGGCGTGCGCTGCTTCGCGAAGTTTCTCGTCGACCGTGGATACGTGCAGGCGAGCGACGGCTCGTTTGTCGCTGATACGCTCGCAGGACCGAAGCCGATCAGCTTCACTGTCGACGATGAGGGCAAGATGATTCAAGCAACGGTCGATATGGGCCATCCGATCCTCGAGCCGAGCGAGGTTCCCGTTAACGCCAAGGCGAACGCAACGTCTCCTGCGGGCGCGGCCTATGCTCGCGAAATTGAAATCGACTCGCCCTGGGGGCCGTTCGCTTTCACCTGCGTCTCAATGGGCAACCCCCATGCGATCACCTTCATCAACGACTTCAACACACTGCCGAAAGACCTGTTCACTTCCAAGGAAAGGTCCCTTGCGACGCTCGACCTTGAGAAAATCGGGGCGTTCTACGAGTCGAACCCCGTATTTCCCGAGAAGGCCAATATCGAGTTTGCCCACATCGGAGAGGCGGGAATCGAGATGCGCGTGTACGAGCGCGGCTGCGGCGAAACCCTTGCGTGCGGCACGGGTGCGTGCGCGACCTGCGTCGCTGCTGCGCTGACCGAGCGCACCGGGCGCGAAAACGACCTCATCCTCCGCGGTGGCGTGCTCCATATCCTTTGGACCGAGGACGACCATGTCATGATGACGGGACCTGCCGCCGAAGCGTTCGAGGGAACGGTAGTCCTATAAGCATGGAGCGGTTCGCCTCGGTGCTCACCAAGGGAGCGCAAACGACATTCGAGGAACAGAGGGAACGAGCAATCCTCGTTGGGGTTGATCGCCCGAACCAAAAGTGGTCTCTTGACTCTTCGCTCGCCGAGCTTGAACGCCTCGCCGACACTGCGGGCGCTGACACCGTCGCGAAAACGACGCAGAAGCTCGAATCGCCCAATCCTCGAACGTTCGTCGGAACAGGCAAGGCGGAAGAGATTGCCCAGCTTGCTCGCTCGTATGCGGCGGACCTGGTCATATTTGACGATGAGCTCACTCCGTCGCAGCAATCAAACCTCGAAAAGACCGTCGATAAGAGCGTCAAGATCATCGATCGTACGGCGCTCATCCTCGACATCTTCGCACTCCATGCCTCGTCGAAAGAGGGCAGGTTGCAGGTGCGCCTTGCGCAGAACCAATATCTCTACCCCCGCCTTCGCGGCATGTGGGCGCATCTCGCCTCGAATCGCATGGGTGGCGGCGTCGGATCGCGCTTCGGCGAAGGCGAAAGCCAGCTCGAGGTCGACCGAAGGATGGTACGCAAGCGAATCACCTCCATCAAGCGCGAGCTCGCCCACTTAGCTGATGTGCGAGCGCTGCAGCGTGAGGAACGATATTCGAGCGGTATGTTCCGCGTTGCTCTGGCCGGATACACCAATGCAGGAAAATCAAGCCTAATCAACCGCCTGTGTGACGCCGATGTCCTCAGCTATAACAAGCTCTTTGCAACCCTCGACTCTACGACAAGAAAGTTCGAGCTACCCGAAGGGCGTGAAATAACCGTAACCGACACTGTTGGGTTCATTCAAAAACTGCCGACGACCTTGGTTGAGGCATTCAAGTCGACACTCGATGAGATCACGGGAGCGCATTTGATTCTTCACGTGATTGACGCTTCTTCAAGCGAACGAGAAGGCCAACGCGATGCCGTCGATGAGACGCTCGAGAAAATCGGCGCTCAATCGATTCCCCGAATCGAGGTATTCAACAAGTGCGACTTGCTAAGCGAGGAAGACGTTAGCGCCCTCAAGTCCCGTTATCCGCAGGCGATTGTGATATCCGCTGCAACAGGAGAGGGAGTTGAGGAGCTCGTCAAACGAATCGCGCAGGCCGCTTCAGCTGCCGATACACATATGAGCGTCCTTATTCCTTATGCAAAAGGGGCTCTTGTTGCGAAGGCTCATGAGCGCTGCCATATCGTAAGCGAAACCCACGAAGAACAGGGGACTGCGATCGCAATGTTCGTCCCCCAAAGCTATGTCAGCGCCTTTCAGCCCTACCTTACAAACGACGGAACACCGCAACAACCTTGCCCGCAATAGAGCAATTCGTGGTGATAATCGGATTCATAGAAGAGTTCTCCGGCTGAAGCCGAATATGGTCTTTCTCCTTGTAGAAGCGTTTCACGGTTGCCCCATCGTCGATGATGGCGACAACGATATCGCCGTTATTAGCAACTGGCTGCTCCTTAACGACCACATAATCGCCGTCGTTGATGCCTGCCTCGATCATTGATTCGCCGCGCACGGACAAGAGGAATGAGGGGGCATCGCCGACAATGTCGGTCGGAAGGGAAATCGTATCGGTGATATTCTCTTCAGCAAGAATCGGCACGCCCGCAGCGACATCGCCCACAAGCGGCACGTTCACGATTTTACTGAAGCTCGGCTGAAGAACATCTGGCACAGAGCTCGCCTGCACCGATGAGCCCTCAAGAGGGTAGGTAAGCGAGATCGATCGAGATTTTAAAGGGTCTCGCTTGATAAGACCCTTTTCTTCGAGAGCCTTCAGGTGGACATGGACGGTGGAAGGGGAGGAAAGCCCCAGAGCATGGCATACCTCGCGAACCGTCGGCCCGTAGCCCTTTTCCCGAATGCAATCCTCAATGCAATCGAGAACAGCTTGTTGACGCTTCGTCACTTTGGCGGCCATAGTGCGTCCTTTCAATTAATCGAACAAATGTTTGAAATAATTATTGACGTGAACCTTTGTTCGATTTATTATAAACGCGAACAAAGGTTCTACGCAAGGGCAAGGAGGCACAAAGATGGGAAATTTCGAAATGAGGTACCCCGTACACGGATCAGCCGCGCTGAAGCCCAGTTCAGCAGAGAAATCGCAATCTGCGACCATCATCGAGTTCCCAGCTATTGCGCAAAACGAGCTCGATTGGGAGTCTCTCAAACAGAACAGCACAGCGGCACAGTCTTCGGATTTCTCTCAGCTCAAAGCGCTCTTCACCACGCCGCTCGATGATCGACAGATGGTGCGAAGCCTCAAGGAGGGAACCTTGCGCGGCGTCTCTCGCAGCGATATGAAGCCATCACACGCAATCGCATGCGGTGTCGCAATGACAATCGCTTCGTTTATCCTGTTCTTCCTGTAAACAACCTGTTGATGGTGTCCGCATCTTCAATTGTGCGGACATCCTGATCAAACCCGTAACGGACAATCCATACGGTATGATACCTTTAACAGAAGTAAAGTTTAAAGGAGCATGCGCATGCGTTGTCCCTCCTGCGGCTACCTTGAATCAAAAGTCGTAGACTCACGTCCATCCGAAGACGGAACATCAATTAGAAGGCGCCGAGAGTGCCTGAAATGCCAACGCCGATTCACCACATACGAGCGCTTGGGCGATAACCCGCTCGTCATCGTTAAAGTCGACGGATCATCCGAAGCCTACGATCGCAACAAGCTGTTCAGGGGCCTGCTTATCGCATGCGCCAAGCGGCCGATTTCGAAAGAACAGGTCGACGATTTGATCGACAGCATTGAAACCGAGCTTCGCAATACCTCGCGAACCGAAATCAGATCGAAAGAGCTTGGTGAAATGGCGCTGAAGCGCCTTGCAAAGCTCGACGATGTCGCCTATGTCAGGTTCGCGAGCGTATACAAAGACTTTCAAAACATTGAAGAATTCGCTGAAGCACTTGAGGAGTTGCGATAAATCATGCCAGAACAGTTACTCGTTCCTATAAAACGGCTTGATGAGACCTTGGAGGTTCCCCGTTATGCGTACGAGGGCGATGCAGGCGTAGACCTGCGCGCAGCCGAAGATTTTTCACTCAAGCCGTTCGAACGAAAGCTCGTCCCAACAGGAATCGCAATCGCACTGCCGAGAGGCTATGCAGGCTTCGTTATGCCGAGGAGCGGGCTTGCTGTGAAGCATGGGATATCTATCGTCAACACGCCGGGACTTATCGACAGCGACTACCGAGGCGAGCTGAAGGTCACCCTGATCAACCTCGACCCAAATGAATCATTCCAGGCACAAAAAGGCGACCGCATTGCTCAGCTCGTTATCATGAAGGTAGAGAACACAAACTTCGAATGCAGAGCCTCATTGGACGAAACCGAGCGCGGAGATTCCGGATTCGGAAGCAGCGGCATTCAAAGCTAGCTATTTCCACGGCAAGTTGCCCAAAGAAACCAAGATCGGGCCTTAGAACGGCTCTCAGAGCTTTGTCCATGAAGCCCCAGGTCAACAGCTTGATATTTTTACGAGACAAAGGATAGCAGTGCATAATAGCGAAGAAAAAGAGCGAAAACTCGCCTCAACGAGGAAACTGATTACATTCGCCAACATCGCTGGACCTGTCTCGCTCATTATAGGCGGAGTCTTGCTGAGCACGGCAGGACTTATATGTTCGTTGATTGCCCGTTCGAGAATCAACACCATGCTGAAAGAGCAACCGCAAGACCAGGTATTTTCGCAAAAGGTCATGCAGGCGGCAAAACCAGGCGCCATTGCACTGATTATCTGCACGATAGCGCTTGTTCTTAATGTCATTTCGCTGGCGCTTGTGATGCCAGCCGTGCTCGAAGCCTCACAGACAGGTAATCTGACGACGCTTTTCGGGGGCGGTGCGGTAAACACCGCAGGAACAGCTACGTCCACCTGGGGCTAAAGAAACGACAGCGTTTCAGCTAGCCAAATCACGCTTCAATCAAAAGCCCATTCAAGGGTTTGCCAATTTGCTATGCATCGCTTTCCTATTATATAAACACTTGATAATAGACGTTATGTAAACTTGATACAAATGAAGATAACGCGTGCACTTTGGTTAATTGCAATCTCAAATGCACGTATTTGCGCAGGCGACGCGGAGTAATGCAGTTAGTGTTGGAATCGCTGCCTTTTCGTGCTGTTTTCATCATGCGTTTAGTATTGGAATCGATGCATGGCATTTCTCGCTTGTGTGCGGGATATGAAGACGCGCATGCCCAGATAGACCCCTCATTTTGCGATTCCGAGACTAAATGCACGCCGTGAGCGCGGGGCCGTTCCTTGTTTTTGCCTCGGTATGCGGTTTTCGATGGCATTCGGGCCGTTTTCTCTTCGGGTTTCCTGCTCTTCCGTTTCTTAAAGCTCGATCAGCCCCGGCTTCATCATGACTTCTTCGACGGGCACGAGCCCTATGCTCAGGCCGTCCAGAAGCTCGGCCGGCACGACCTGGAAGGCCAGCTGCAGCGGCGACGCGCCGCCGAACTGCGGACGCCCGTACGAGTTCACGTGCGGGCACACCACCGACAGCTTCGCCGGGGTCAGCTTGGCGAACGACGAGCCCTTGGGGATTACCTTGCGCAGCTCGACGTGGTTCTTCTCGCAGCTGCCTTTCTGGCCCGACTTCATCGGATCGCAGTAGTACACGCGGCAGCGCGAGCCCCTCGACGTGCAGCTTTTCTCGATGGCGCCGTAGTCCAAGAACTCCGACCCCCTGTCGGTGAGAATGACTCCGAACAGCCTCTTGAATTCCCTGAGGCCGATCAGCCTCTCGACCATGTCGAGCGCCTTGCCTACCTCTTCCTGGTTGCGTTTCGGCAGGAACAGCATGAGCTGGAACCTGAATCGCCTGAACAGCAGGGTTAGGATTGCCTGGGCCTCGCCGCGCCTTCCTACCACGCAATCCATTTCGACGGCGTCCATCTTTTCGTCATCCGGAAGGGCCTCGAAGTCCTTGTATGCGCGCCCCTCCAGGTCGTGCCTGGGAACCGGGGTCTCGTCGGCGCGCCTCCTCCTTGGCTTGAATCGCACTTTCTTTGGCAAGTCCAGCCCGATGATGTCGCCGAACACCCCCATCTCGACGTAGCGGTAGAACGTGCTCAGGGACACGGGCAGCTCGCCGGCGCGGGTGGCCCAGATGACCTCGGGGCTCTGCCCCTTCTTGATGAGCGGCCTGACGATCGACCGCATCGCCTCGAGCTCCTCGGGCGTGACGTCGATGCCTTCCCTCGACTCGACTTTCCGCTTTTGCGCGAGCTCGTGGGCCATCCTGCCGTCGTAGAACCGGTATTCGTAGCCGCACCCCATCCCATAGCGCCTGTGGCAGCCGTTGCACGCGAACGGCGGCTTCGCGAGCCACGGGCACTGGTCCGGGAGGAAATCCGGGCAGACCTTGTTGCACATCGACGTCCGGCACGTCGGGCACGGCATCAGGCAGCCCTTGCCGCACACGTCCCTCTTCGAGCACGCCTCTCGCCTCAGGCATATGTTGCGCGTCTCGACGGACAGGAAGCTCGGGCTCGACGACACCCCGTTGCGCTTTATCTCGCGGGCCACGGTCGATGGCGCGACGCCCAGCCCCCTGGCGATTTCCGGCAGCGGCCGGCAGTCCTTGAGCTGCTGCTCGATCGCCATGCGGTCCCCCTGGGTGAGCTGCCCGTTCTTGCTTCTCGGCATTCTCTCCACCTCCCCTCGCCCGAATGCCGCCGAAACGATGGTATCCGATGGGATTCGGGAGGCGAACCGCTTCTTTCCGAGACTAAATGCACAGAACGTGCATTTCAGATAAGAATTAAGGGCGTGCACTTTATAAGTGACAAGTCATGTGTAAAGTTGTACGCCATACGCGATTCATGAGAAACGATACGAAACATGAAGCGAGGCTCGCGGACAAAAGCTACCTCGCGCCTCTGCTCCCCCACGAGATGTCGAAATAGCTCACGCTATCAAAACCAAATGCAAAAAATCAATCGAATGAAAAATGGAGGTCGTCATCAAGACAACCTCCATTTGCAATTAATGAAAAAGCGTGAATATTACCAGGGATATTGCCCCTTCTTCGCATACGGCAGAAGCTTGCCGTCAAGCGTGATGATGACGCGATGGTTTCCATCGTCATCTACAATCACGTCGCAATCAAGACCAAAATCAATGGCACTCATAATGGCGTTTCCACCCTGCTCGTGAATGAGATCTTTCAATGCGGGACCGTACGTGTCGATCACCTCATGAAGGCGATACAGAATCGGATCGGTGTTGCCCTTGTAAGGGTGCTCGGTGAGGAAAGCCGTCTTCTCTACCGAGATTCCCAAAGCCTCGGCAAGCTTCTGCGCATATTCTTCCGGTACGAACTGCTGTCCTTCGAAGGCGGAAGCGAGCCAAACTTTGTTCACCCCGATTTTTTCGGCAAGTTCCTGATAGGAAAGTCCGGCGGCCCTTTTCGCTACCTTCAAAGCATCGAGGTCATCGGCATGCTGCAGTCGGATAAGGTAATCAGCATTGCTCATGGGGGTCATGATGTAGTCCTCTCTACTCAAGCCTGTTGACGGGAGGTAGCCGAATGCGGTTCCTTACATTCCCGTCGATTGAACTACCGTGCCATCGGGCACAGTCTACCCCTCAAGCGTTTCGAAAGGATTGCCCGAAACGCAGCTCCGGCTCTCAACAGCTTAGCGACGCTTCCCCTAAATCGCCGCACCACGACTTGCGGTAAGTGTATCCTATGACGCTCAAACAGACCAGACGGACCCCCATTCTTTTGGCAAGGTCTTTCATTACGTAAACTCTCCGAATCGCAAGCCACGCATTCAAGAAGGCAACCCCCTTCCTTTTCGAGTTCGGATGAAGAGGAAGGGAGCAATCGCTGCGCTTGAAGCTGGGCTTACCCTAGGATTCCCCACTCGAAGGCGCGCGCGAGGACTATGGCTGCGCTTTCTCAGCGGACACGAGAGGGCAAAGCGACACGGCCAGGACTGAAGCGAACAGCGAGTTTAAGGCCTTCTCGGCGGGCTTGGAAGCGCTCATATTCGCTCCTTATAACGAAAAGCCGATAGCGTCGAGCACGTATTTCGGAACCATGAAGCGGACTGTCTTCTCGGGATCGACCATCTGGCAGACACGCACGTCGGCCACAAGCGAAAGCAGCATGACCAGGTCAGCTTCCGACTCGTTGGTACGCGATGCAAGCAAATCGACCATTTGCTGAACCGCAAGTTCAGAAGCCATATCGAGCGATTCGGCGGAAACGATGATACCGAAATGCGTATCGTTCTCGATAAGAGGGTTCGGGACCGAAAGCTCGGGCAGCGCGGTCAGCGTCACCGTCGCATAACCGGCAACTTCCGCGCCCGACACGCTCACCTCGCCATCGCCCATGACAGCATGCATGTCGCCGCACCCGAACAGCGCACCGTCGACGGCAACGGGAAAATAAAGCGTCGCACCTGCGGAAATAGCGGTGTTGTCCATGTTGCCGCCATGCTTGCCCGGCGTTCCGCAATTGACCGGCTCGCCTTCGGGGGCGACACCGATGACGCCGATCATCGGGGCAAGAGGGATGCTCAGGCGCTCATCCCACACGACCTTGCCGTCCTCAACCTTGCAAAAATGCGTCGCCCAGTCACTGAAACGGTCGCCGCAAACACCCTCGTCTTTTCCGGTGCAAGAACTTGTCTGCGCATCGAGCTCGATATTGTCGATATGGACCTTCAGCGTGCCGCCCGCAACAGCGCCTTCGACATAAATCGGGCCCGTGGCGGGGTTGATCGCCTCCCAGTCGATTTCGCTCAGTTGATCTTCGGGGCCTTGTAGCTGGTTGCCGAAGCAGTCCTTCGTGCGGATGCGCACCGTCTCGCCCGACGGCACTTTCAGCACCGGCTCCAAATCCTTGTCGAACGAAAACAGTGTCTTGGCATCATCGAGTTCAATCATGAGAAAACTCCCTTTCAAACGTTGCCGTTATTCTCATTGATAATCTGGCTCAAGCGCCGCTTTATAGCGCTCGTAAAGCTCCGGTACCGCCTTTTTCATGCTCACCGGCTTGAAATCATCGCGCCGAATAAGGCAATGCTCGCTCATTCCTGTCGCAAACGGCTTCGCCTCGTCAAGATCGATCTCTTCCCCATCGAAGACTTTGTAGCGAAACTGCACCTTCGTCGGTTTGAGCGCGGTGACGGCAAGCTGCACAACGACCTTGTCCCCGTATCGAACGGACTCGCCGTAGTCACACTCGACATGGAGAACGGGAGAGATAAGTCCCCGCGCTTCCAAGTCCGCATAGGGAAATCCTAGCTCAGCAAGATATTTCTCACGAGCATCCTCAAAGTAGAGGATGTAGTTGGCATGATAGACGACTCCCATCATATCGGTTTCGCCGTAGCGAACGGATATGGGCACATTCAGACGCATAACGAGCACACCTTCTAAAAAACGGTAGAATACCTCTTAGTATGGTAGCGCATTGCGGCGCGTTGGGATATCAAGAAGGGCAAAACGAGACAATGACCGAATCAGCTTCAAGCAAAGACCAGCGACCTTACGAAAGATTCACGTTGAAGATGGCTGTCGAGCTCGCCGCACCGCACACATGGCCCGCATCTATTCTGCCCGTGCTCGTCGCCACAAGCTGCGCAATCGTGCACTCCCCCGCCCTCGACGTCCTTATGGTGTGCGCGCTGCTCGCCATCTGCATCCTCATGCAGGCTTCGGTCAACACCTTCAACGACTACTACGACTTCGTCAAAGGCGCGGACAGCGAAGAGGATAACGTCGACGTGACCGACGCTGTGCTCGTGTACAACCATATCAACCCCACGTCGGCGCTTCGCCTGGCAGTTGGGCTGCTTGTCGCCGCCTTTGCGATCGGCGTCTACGTCATCTATTGTGCTGGATGGATCCCGCTTGTACTTGGAATCATCGGCGCGGTGATCGTCATCGCCTATTCCGCTGGCAAAACGCCTATCTCCTACCTTCCCATCGGAGAAGTGGTAAGCGGGTTCGTCATGGGCGGGCTCATTCCGCTCGCATGCTACCAAGTCCTCACGGGAGAACTCAATTTCGTTGTGCTTGTCTGGTCGATTCCAACGATCATCGGGATCGGGCTCATCATGATGACGAACAACACCTGCGACATCGAGAAAGACATCGAAGTGAGCCGCCGCACGCTGCCGACGCTGCTCGGCCGGCCGCACGCTCGCAAGCTCTATCATGCACTCGTCTTCTGCTGGCTCGTTGCGATTGCGGTCATCATCGCGGTCTTCTTCACGCGCGGAACAATCGTCTTGGTATTCGCGCTGTTAGCTTCCTATCCTTTGTTGAAGGCGCTCTTGAGCAATCCCCTCGCTCCCCAGGCGCGCATTGGAGCCATGGCGCAGATCTGCAGCGTGAACATCGCGCTTGGGTCGTTCTACGCCGCCGCAATACTCGCGAGCAGCGCCATCGCCTTCATCGCCTAAGAGGCCGCCAAAGCTTCAATGCCTCGGCCCTATTGACGGCAGTACGCGCGAGCGCTCATATTCCCGTCGCATAAAAATGCCCTGCACCCCGAAGGCTGGCATCGGAATGCAGGGCATATATCGCTTTCGCGAACGACCACGTGGGAAGGCGTTACTTCGTCACGAGAACGGGTATTTCCGACTCGCGAAGGACCGCCGTCGAAACGCTGCCCAACATCGAGCGGACAGCACCCAAGCCGCGACTTCCCATAACGATAAGCCCGCAGCCCTCCGCCTTCGCAATCGAGATGATCAGCTCGTGCGGTTTGCCAAACGCAACGCGCAGCGTCGTGACGTTCTCATGGCCGACGACGCGATCGCCGACGTTCTTCTTCAAATTGGAAAGCGCTTCCTCTTCGTCACCGATAGAGGTGAGAAGAACGCCTGCGGCACGCGCAGCCGCATTGAACGCCGGATCGCCCGTCTTCGCCAAGTCGGTGACCGTGACAACGACCACACCATCGGCCAAACCATGGTCGACGAGCTCATAAGCGTCAGCGAGCGCACGGTTCGAAGCGTCGGAGCAATCGTAACCTACGAGAATCTTTGAGTATCCCATGATGAAACCTCTCTTTCATACGACGACGAAAACGCCGCCTATCCCCTAGTCGGACAGGTTATCAAATCCAGGCTATCTGGATTCTACCATGAAGATTCTTAAGCGAGAAGCAAGAAAGGAGCTGCTCGGGAGTTGCCGGTTCAGTCGTAGGAGCAAGGCCGACAATCCCCGCGATATGCCCGATGATCGCCTCCGGCGAACCGAATCTCACAAGCAAGGCATCAAGCGATGCATCGTGATCGCGCTTTGAAAGGCGACGGTCGCGTTCGGCGACAAGGAGTGGGATGTGGCCGTAGATGGGATGCGGCAGGTTGAGCAGGTTCTGAAGGTAGATTTGCTGCGGCGTCGAACAGAGCAAGTCGACGCCTCTCACCACGCTGTTCACCCCCTGTGCGGCATCGTCGACGACGACGGCGAGCTGATAGGCGAAGGCCTGGTCGGAGCGACGAACAAGGAAATCGCCGCAATCGCGCTCGAGGTTCTGGGAGTAATCGCCCTGGATGATGTCATGAAACGAAATGACCTCTTCAGGTGTTCGCAGCCGCATGGCAGGCCTGCGTCCCGATGCCTCCTTTGCCGCACGTTCCTCGGCGGACAGCAAACGGCACGTTCCCGGATAGACAAGCTTCTCCCCGCGATGAGGGGCAGAGGCGGCATGCAAATCTGCGCGCGTGCAGTAGCAGGGGTAGATAAGGCCCCTCTCCTTGAGAGAATCGAAGGCAGCAGCGTATGCCTCGTCCCTATCGTGCTGGAAGAAAGGGCCGCGATCCCATGTCAAGCCGAGCATCTCGAAGTCCTGCTGCACCGCATCGATGTATTCGGACTTCGAGCGCTCGCGGTCCAAATCCTCGATGCGCAAAACGATTTCGCCACCCTGGGACTTCGCGACGAGCCATGCCGCAAGTGCGGCATAGATGTTCCCCGCATGCATGCGCCCCGTGGGCGACGGAGCAAAACGCCCGACCACCTTCTCGCTCACCGCATAACCCCTTTCGCTCCCGCATGATGCAACAACCAGAACAGAACCCGAGCCCCGCGCAAGGCAGAGCCCCAAAAACAACGATGCCGACGGCAAACGCCGCCGGCATCGAGTAAAGATCGAAAACGCTACTTGCGCAGGTCCTTCACGTGCTTCGTCTTGCCAACCGAACGCTCGATGCCACCCGGCTCGACAAGCTTCACCTTCACGCCAACAAGCAGCGTACCCTTGAGCTTGTCGGCAACCATCTGGCGGAAGTTGTCCATTACTTCGAAAGAGTCGCTAAACGCCTCGGGCTTGAGCTCCACGTTGACCGTCATACGGTCAAGGCCGGTCTCGTTGTCGACCACGATAAGGTAATGCGGGGTGACACCCTCGATGCCCGCAAGCACATCCTCAACCTGGCTCGGGAACACATTCGTGCCGCGGATGATAAGCATGTCGTCGCAGCGGGAGCGGACCTTCTGCATGCGCGCATGAGTGCGTCCGCAGCTGCACTTCTCGGTGACAACGCGCGTCAGGTCGTGCGTGCGATAGCGAAGAACGGGAATACCCTCTTTGTCGAGCGGCGTCAAGACGAGCTCGCCCATCTCCCCTTCCGGCACCGGCTCTCCCGTTGCCGGATCGACGACCTCCCACAGGAAATGGTCCTCGGCGATGTGCTGCATGTCGCGCTCGGCGAGGCACTCGCCCGAGACGCCCGGGCCCATCACCTCAGTCAATCCGTAGTTGTCGGTGCATACGATATGCATACGGCTCTCGATTTCCGCCTTGAGCGCAGGCGGGCAGGGCTCGCCGCCGAAAAGCCCGACGCGCAGCGTCGACTTCGCCCAATCGTAGCCCATCTTTTCCCCCACTTCACAGATATGGAGCGCGTAGGTGGGCGTCGCGATGATCACAGTCGTACCGTAGTCCTCAATCATCTGGATATGGCGCTCGGTGTTGCCCGAACCCGCCGGAATCATCGTGCAGCCAAGTTTCATGCAGCCATAGTGAAGGCCGAAACCGCCGGTGAACATACCATAGCCGAACGCCATCTGCACGCGATCGCCTGGGACGACGCCCGCCATGCTGGCAAGACGCGCTATGCAATCGCTCCAAACGGCCATGTCGTGCTTGGTGTAACCAACGACAATCGGCTTGCCCGTCGTTCCCGAGGACGCGTGCATCTCGACAATTTTGTCGAGCGGCTGGGCGAAAAGCCCATAGGGAAACGTCTCACGCAGCGCGTTCTTATCGGTAAAGGGAAGCTTGCGAACATCTTCAAGCGTCTTGATGTACTCGGGCTTCACGCCCATCTCGTTCATCTTGTCGCGATACCACGCCACGTTCTCATAGGTGTAGGCGACTTGCACAATCAGCTTCTCGAGCTGGATCGCCCGAATGCGCTCACGGCTCGAAGTTTCCATGGCGCGGTCGAACATGGGAAGCACGTCGAAATTTCCTGCAGCAGCAGCCTTGAGGGCGGCGCCTTTCACAGAGGGGTCGAATATCTCTTCAGCGGTACTGTTCACCATCATCACAACTTTCTTAAAGCGGTTACGCAACGAGATGCGCAAGATCATCCTGGCCCAGAAGCTCAACGGGCTCGCTTTCGAGCATCCTCTCGGCGGCAGCGACGTCATTCACCGAGAGGACGATGTACGTGCTGATGAGCGAATAGCTATACGTTACGTTGATGTGACAATCGGCGATGATTCCCATGACTCGCGCCAACTCGCCGGGGGTGTCTTCCAGGCGAAGCACAAGCACCTCGGACTTCGAGCAGGCAGCGTTCTGCTCGCGAAGCACCGCGAGCGCCGCATCGGGGTTGTCGACGATGAAGCGAACGATGCCGTAGTCGCCGGTATCGGAAGCGCTGTAGCCGCGAACGTTGACGCCCGCCTCGACGAAGGAGTCGAGCACGCGAACGAGATGCCCGGGCTCGCTTTCGATGAAGACGCTGATCTGGGAAACGCTCATAAGACCACTCCTTCTCGCTTATTCCGCGGAAAACGAGGCGCCCAACTTGAACGCCTCGAGGTTGACATCGAGGTACTTCTCGGGAACGCGGGCAGCGATAACCCGATTCCATACGTCCGTCGGGAAGCCGAGAGCGCGTGAGAGCGCGCCGAGCAGCACGACGTTGGCCGCCTTCGTGGTACCCGCCTTGCGGGCAAGCTCGGTTGCGGGAATGAGCATCGCACCCGCATCGCGCAACCGCTCGCGTGCATGCTCAGGCATGGAGGTGCGACCCGTTGCGACGGGAAGGGGCTTGATTGACTCGTCGTTCACAAAGAGGCTGCCGCCTTCCTTCACGTAGGGAAGGTTGCGAAGCGCCTCGGTCGTTTCGAACGACACGACGCAGTCCGCCGAGCCCAGATCGGCAATCATGGACTGGACCTTATCACCGAATCGCACGACAGTGGTCACCGCGCCGCCGCGCTGGGCCATGCCATGGATCTCGGAAACCTTCACGTCAAGCCCGCTCTCCTCGGCAGCACGGGCAAGCAAATCGGCAGCGAGAATCGTGCCTTGGCCGCCAACGCCGCAAAGAAGAACCGTTTTCGTGTTCGAACTCATCGGGTCCCCTCCTAATCCTGAACGATGAAACCGCGTGCGCAGTACTGCGCGCACTGCCCGCAGCCGATGCACATGTCGCGATCGATAAGCGCCTGGCCGGTCGACTCGTCCTTGGAAATCGCAGGACAGCCGAGGGTGATGCACGCGCCGCAAGCCGTGCACTGGGAAGAAACCTCGAATGCAGGCTCGCGATGGCGCTCGAGCAGAACGCACGGAGCCCTGAAGACGATCACCGAAAGCGTATCGGTGGCTGAAGTCGCCTCCTTCAGAGCACGGCGAACAGCCTTCGCGTCGTGAGGATCTACCGTGCGCACGTCCTCGATGCCGAGCGCCTTCAAGACGCCTTCCATATCGAGCTCGCGCGAAGGGCGATGCTGGAGCGTCTCGCCGTTGAACGGATTGCCTTGGCGACCGGTCATGGCGGTCGTGCGGTTGTCGAGAATGCAGACGGTGCCCGCGCCCTTGTTGTAAACCGTCGAGATAAGCGACGAAAGTCCAGAATGTGAGAACGTGGAATCGCCGATCACGGCAACAACGGGACGATGCTCGCGCCCTGCGAGCGCAAGCTCGAAACCGTGAGCCATCGACACGGAAGCGCCCATGTCCACACAGGTGTCCATCGCGGAAAGCGGCGGCAAAGCGCCCAACGTGTAGCATCCGATGTCGCCCGTAACGATGGCCTTGCAGCGCGAGAGTTCCTTAAAGACGAGACGATGAGGGCAGCCGGGGCACAGCGCAGGCGGGCGACCCGGAACGTCTGCCTGGGCGGGCGCATGAGCGGGCTCCGGATAGCCGAACGCGGCACGAATCAAGCCTACCGACAGCTCGCCGTCGCGAGGCAAGGGCGCAGGGAAAGTGGCGACGTCGATTCCGAGGGCCGACACAGCGTCGGTTAGGTACCTCGATGCCTCTTCGACAACGTAAAGCGCATCAACGCTCTCAGCAAACGAGCGCAACGCCTTTTTGGGAAGCGGCCATGTGCATCCAAGTTTGAACACGGACGCATCGGGCAGACCCTCCAGCACATGCTGGGAGACCGCGCCGGCGCACACGACGCCAACCTTGTCCCCGCGCCTAACGACCTGGTTGTACGCGCAAGTCTCGGCCCATTCGGAGAGCGCCTCAATGCGCTCGAGCTGCACCTTGCGGCGCGGCTTCGCGAACGCGGGCATCATGACCCACTTTGCAGGGTTGCTCTCGTAGGGAGCGGGCTCGACCTCTTTTCGGGACCCGACCTCGACCGGCGTCTTCGTATGCGAGACGCGCACCGAAGAGCGGATGAAGAAGGGCACATCGAATCGCTCGGAAAGCTCGAACGCGTCGCGCGTGAAAGCGAGCGCCTCGGCGGAATCAGCGGGGTCGAGCATGGGAATATGGGCAGCGCAGGCGTAGTAGTGAGAATCCTGCTCGTTTTGCGAGGAGTACATGCCCGGATCGTCGGCAGCCAGCACGACAAATCCTCCGCCAACGCCGGTATAGGCGGCAGTGAACAGCGGGTCCGCCGCGACGTTCACGCCGACGTGCTTCATGGTCGAAAGAACGCGAGCGCCACCGGCAGATGCGCCGATGCCCACCTCAACGGCAACCTTCTCGTTCACGCACCACTCGGCGTAGACGCCGTCCTTCTTCGCGAACGCCTCGAGCGTCTCGGTCGAAGGGGTGCCCGGATATGCGACGCCGATGCGCGCGCCGGCTTCCCAGGCCCCTTGCGCAATGGCCTCGTTTCCGCTTAGCAGTTCCATGTGAAATTCCCTCTCGTAAATCTCGCCTTATGCGCCGATGCGCCTATTCCTCTCGATAGACGAGGCAGAAGGCTCCGATTTGCACCACGTCGCCCTCGTGAAGCTCGCGCGCCTCGACGTTGTCGTTGTTCACCCACACGCCGTTGAAGGAGCTGTCGTCGGTAATCGTGTAGCCATCGCCTGTCGGCTCGACCACGGCATGGCTGCGCGAGACCGTCATATCGTTCAAGAAGATGTCGCACTGCGGATTGCGCCCGACGCTCATCGGCGCATTGCCGAGCCTGTAGACCATTCCAATCTGAGGACCCTTAACAACTCGCAGCACGAACTGGTGTTGCGGATGATCTGTCGCAGGCACGTCCCTTCCCTCAATGGGAAACGGCTTGAAGCTCTGCGTTGCGCCAAGCAACTTGAATCCGCAGGTCGGACACGCAGAAGCATCTGGGTTAAGAGTTGCACCGCATACGGGGCACGTTTCAGTCATAATGCTCGTCCTTCTTTCGTCTTGCATATGAAAGTGTAGCGAATCAGTACTTGGCCTTCGTCTTGTCGTTGATGAGCGGGGTGTCGTTCAAGTCAACGGACGTTGCAACGGTCTGACTCCCGGTGAAATGAGAAAGAAGCCTACCCACCCAAATACCGGCCGCTTCGAGAGGGTTCGGCGCCGCAACGTCCTCGCACGCGATAAGGTCGACCATGGCAATCGTCTCGTTGTGCTGCTTGAAGACGGCGCTACCAACTTTGTCGCCCTCATGCACATTCCCGCTCACGTTGTCGAAACTCATTGTACAGCTCACGTTGCCTTTGAGCGAGAACACGTCGAGCGAGCCGTCTGGTTCGGAGAAGGTCGCTTTGATCGTCTTATCCGTCCAATCGCCATGCGCGACCTCGGCAACGACGGGAACTTCCTTGGTGGAAGAACCCCAGGACATCGTAGCCGTTTCGCTCGCATGGGCATACGGGTAGTTCACGCTATTGGCGTATACCCAGTCGAAAAGCGTCTTCGCGTCCGTGAAGCGCTGCTGCTCGCTTGATGAGTTAAGCACGATTGCATATAAGTCGAGCCCGTCGCGGTTGCAGGCACCCGCAAAACATTCCCCGGCGAGCGAGGTGAATCCTGTTTTTATGCCGCAAGCACCCTCGTAGACACCGATAAGCTCATCGGTCGATTCCAGCTCGAGCGGAGTTGCGACTCCCCCGCGCGTGACCGTGATCGTCGCCTTATCCTTCGAGACAATGTCGCGGAACGTCTGGCTTTTCATCGCGTAGGCGGACATCGTTGCCACATCGCGGGCCGTACTGTGCATATCACCCGCATATTGGTTGAAATCGAGCCCATGGGGATTTGCGAACAGCGTGTTTGCGCACCCGAGATCTGCCGCCTTGGCGTTCATCGCGGAGACGAATGCCGCCCGCGCGCCGCCCTCGCCGCCGAGCTTCGCGCCCACGGTATCCGCGATGGCGATAGCCGCGTCGTTGCCCGACGAGGTGAGAAGCGCCTTGATGGCGTCCTCCATCGAAAGCACGTCGCCCTCCTTGAGCGATGCCGAGGACTCGCCGATGGAGGCTGCCTCAGCGCTCACCGTCACCTGATCGGTGAGCTGGGAGTTCTCCAAGGCAACGATCGCCGTCATGATCTTGGTCACCGAGGCGATATGCGTCTGCTTGTCGGGGTCGCGCTCGAAGTACACCGTGCCGTTGCCGTCAACCACGTAGGCATACGTCGCATCGATGCTCGGGCACTGCGAGACGGCAAGTCCACGCGACTCGACGGTCTCGCCAGCGACGACATCGGTTTTCGCGACGCCGGCGAAAGCGGTGGTGGGCATGAGAGCGAACGAGAGCGAGACTGCGAGAACGCAGGCGCAAAGCGCGGAAAGCGCCCGCACCCCGAAGGGGGCACGGGCGCTACGCGCGATATGACGAGAGCTAGCAATCAAGCTGGTAAACCTCTTCCGGGGATACAGTTGCGAAGCCAGCCTCTTCGAGCTTGGCCTCGATGCCTTCCGCTTCACCAATTTTCAGTATGTCGATCGCCATTTCGGGATTGACGGAGAAACAGTATCCGTACTCAATGTTGACGGACTGCTGGTCCAAAAACTCAAGCAGAGTCGCGAGCCCGCCCTTCACGTTGGGGACGCGGACGGCAAGGACCGGTGTGACCATCGCGCGATAGCCGGCCGTGCGAAGTGCCTCGGCAGCGGCACGAGGGGTATCGGCGAGGACGCGGGCGACACCGAAATCGGCTGTATCGGCGAGATTCAGGGCATGCAGGTTCACGCCCGCATCGCTCAGCACGCGGCATGCAGAAGCGAGGCGACCCTTGTCGTTCTCCAGGAAAACAGTCAGCTGAGAAATCATTAGTGCTTCCCTTCTCTCAAGTCGATGACACGCTTGGCTTTGCCTTCGCTGCGCTCGATAGACTTCGGCTCGACGATCTTGATGTCAACCTTGATTTGCAGGTTGCTCTTAAGCTCGGCGCCAAGACGCGCCTTCAAGTCCTCGAGCTTGCGAATCTCGTCAATCGGGAACTCGGGCACCGTCTCGACGTTCAGCGTGACCTTGTCGAGCGGTCCATTATCGGTGAGCACAATTTGATAGTGCGCCGTGATCTCGTCGAAGCCGGTGATGATTTGCTCGATCTGCTGCGGGAACACGTTCACACCGCGGATAATCATCATATCATCAGAGCGGCCGATGATGCGGTCGATCTTGCGATGGGTGCGCCCGCATGCGCACTCCTCGTTGATGATGCGGGTGATGTCGCGCGTGCGGTAGCGCACAAGCGGGCAGCACTCGCGCGTAAGCGTGGTGAACACGAGCTCGCCATACGTGCCGTCAGGCACCGGCTGGAGCGTCTCAGGGTCGATGATCTCGGCGAAGAAATGGTCTTCTGCCAGATGCAAGCCATGGGACTCGGAGCATTCCATCGCGACGCCCGGACCCATAACCTCGGACAGGCCATACACATCGCAGTAGCGGATGCCGAGCTTGTCGCGGATTTCCTGGCGCATGTTCTCGGAGGCAGGCTCGGCGCCGAAGATACCGGCGGAGAGCTTGAAATCCTTTGCAGGATCATAGCCCATGCTGATAGCCGTATCGGCCAAATAAAGCGCGTAGGAAGGCGTGCAGCACAGGATGTCGGTGCCGAGATCAACCATCATCTGGATCTGGCGCTTCGTGTTGCCCGAAGAGGTCGGGATGACCGAGCAGCCAGCGGCTTCAGCGCCATAATGCGCACCGAGACCACCTGTGAACAGGCCATAGCCGTAGGACACCTGAACGGTCGAATCCGCAGTGCCACCTACCATGTAGATGCCGCGGGCGAAGCAGTCGCCCCAGTTCTTAATGTCATTTGCGGTATGCCCCACGACCGTCGCCTGGCCGGTGGTGCCGGAGGATGCGTGGATGCGGGCGACATCTTTCTTCGGAACGGCGAACAAGCCGAACGGATAGGCGTCGCGCATATCTTGCTTGACGACGAACGGGAACTTCGCGAGATCCTCGAGGCAGGTCAGGTCGTCGGGCGTGACACCTGCCTCGGCGAAGGACTTCTTATAGAAATCGACATTGTCGTACGCGTGACGGATCGATTTCTTCATTCGCTCGAGCTGAAGCTCGCGCAGCTGTTCGCGCGGCATAGTCTCGATTTCTTCTTGAAAAAACACCTCAAGTCCTTCCTTATCTTACCCGGCGCATGAGCGCCCTTGCCCACGTCACCAAGCTATTGGATGCAAAATTTGACCCGATAGCTAGGGTTAACTCGTACAGTGTAGCGTTTGTGCCCACCCCGTCATAGGAAAAGGGCGGCAAAACTAGATTTCCTGCGCCTCAAAGCGTTATTCGGCACGCATTTCACGCTTCGCAGCAGATAGCTTGAGCGTCCCCGCCGCGACGTAATAGATCGTGGTGAACGCGCCGACGATAAGGCCTGCGTAGACGAACCAGATGCCCCACGAGTAAGGGCCGGAAGAAAAACCCGGCAGCCAAGAGAAGGGCACAACCCCCATGCCGGCGAGCACCGGCCAGTTAAGAAGGAGCGCTGCAAATCCGACGAACAAAAACGTTGTCGCCACCTTGCCAGGATAGATTACCGCAACGCGAATGCGCCACTTCTTGAGCAGATACGCCCCTCCGATAAGGAGCAGCAAATCGCGCCCAAGAACCAAGACGACGACCCAGAGCGGCAGGCGCCCGACGGCAAGTAGGCACACAACGCCCGAGATCATGAGGATGCGATCGACGGCGGGGTCAAGCAGTCGGCCAAGCTTCGAGACCGTGTGCGTGCGGCGAGCAATTTGCCCGTCGATCCAGTCGGTTCCCGCCGCGACGGCGAAAAGAATCGTCGCAAGGATGTCGTAGCCGGTCAGAAGCAAAACGATGAAGCACGGAACCATGCAAAGGCGAATCGTCGAAATGAGATTTGGAATGGTGAAGATGGTGTCGAGCACCTCGTCTTCCTCGGGTGTCAGGTCGTTTTTCGCGGCCTTGTCTATCATCTTCGCCATATAAGCCAAGCCCCCAGTAAATAAAGCCCCAGCGGGTCAGTCGTGTTAATTGCAGCGAATTATTATAGCGCCCTGCCTTATCCGATGCGGAACACTTCGCCGATTCCCCACGGAGATGTTGCCAGCACGTTTATTCGATCGCGGATTGCTCACTGTGCGCCAAAGCCCGACGGGAAAAAGCCTAGTCGAGGAACGTCTCGTTTACATCCAGCCTCAAATCCCGGGCGATGGCGCGAAGCCCGTCGTCGGATATGGTGTTCGCAAAATCGCCGCCCCCGTTGAGCAGGCGCGCCCTCACATAGATATCCGCCGCCTTCTCGATGGTGTGCATGAGACCGAACGCGGAATCGAAATCGGCACCCGAGCAGAACAGACCGTGCTGTGCCCAGATGACCGCATCGTAGGTCCCCATAAGCTTTGCTGTCGCCATCGCGATCTCAGATCCTCCCGGCACCATCCACGGAACTACGCCAACACCTTTCGGGAAAGCGATGATGCACTCCGTCATGACTTTCCAGAGCGCACGCGTGATAGCGCGAGCGTCGAGCGGCATCACGGAAGTGAGCGCGACCACATTGGTGGGGTGTGCATGGTAGAGGATACGGGACGCACCTCTGGTCGCGTCCAGGCGAACCGAGTGGATCATGAAATGGGAGGGAAATTCAGAGGTGGGTCTCCCCCCGTCTTTAAGGCCCCAAACTACCCGACAGGCATCGCCTGAGGCGTTAATCTCGACAATCCCCACGTTGCGAGCTATGTCGAGGGCAACGTTGCGCAGATAGCATCCCGCACCAGTCACGGCGAAGAAGGCTCCGCGAAGGTTGTCTGCCTGAACGCCAAGGGGAATCCAGTTGGACGGGTTCTCGCAGAAGAACGGACGGCAATCCGTCACTTCCCCCTCGGTCATGCGATAGGTGAGGTTTCCTCCGTTGCGCTCGTGCCAGCCTTGCTCCCAACCGTCGGCGCACAGGCGCGCAAAGCCCTTCATGAAGGGCTGTTGTTCCACGGCAACGCCCGAAACAACGCCTTTCGCCGCAGAAACTCCCTTGTCAATCATGCCTTGCGCGCTATCGAAAAAACCCATCGTTTCACAACCTTCCCTCATTCGGACGCATCGCAACGCCGCCCTCCTCGACAGGCCCGACTATACCGCTAGATTCCGTTGCGCAACCTCAGAACTGCGAATTTGGCGAAAATGGAAAGGGACCCCGCAGGGTCCCTTCGAAACGCGCATTCGAGAACCTTCGCCCAATGGGCGATACAAGAACGCTGTTCTTAACTAACCTTCTTCATTGGCTTGGGATGCTCGGGGACGTCTACCGACTCGATGTACATCTCCTTCGAAGACGCCGGCCAGCCAGGCTCCATCGACAGGCAGTGCTTCGGGCATTCGAGCACGCAGGTTCCGCACTGGACGCAACGAAACTTGTCGATAGTCCATTTGCGGTTGGGCTTCTCCACCACGATAGCCGCGCACGGGCAGCGGCGCTGGCAGATGCCGCACAGGATGCAAACATCGGCATCGTTGACGATATGGCCCTTAAGTCCTGCGGGGGCCTCTTTCTTTTCCACGGGGTAAAGCACGGTCTCGGGTTTTTTGAACAGCGAGCCGAGCGTCATCTTTCCCAGTTTGAATCCACCCATGTTCTTCTACCTTTCCGTGCAGCTGATGCAGGGGTCGATGGTGAGGATGATGTTGTTCACGTCAGCCAAATCGCAGCCCTTGAGCGCCGCGGTCATTCCTGCGAGGTTTTGCGAGGTCGGTGTTCGCATGCGCATGCGCTCGAGGTACTTCGTGCCGTTGCCGCGGGCATAGTAGTAGCATTCGCCACGCGGCTGCTCGACGACGTTAGACGCCTCGGAGCCGGCAACCGGAGAGCCCTTCACGGAAACCGAGATGTCGCCCTCGGGAATCTTGGAGATCATCTCCTCAATGATGTCGATGGACTGCAGCACCTCGAGAGCACGAACCTTACAGCGCGCGTAGCAGTCGCCCTGGTCGTCGAGGATGGGACGGAAATCGGCAAGCTCCGCGTAACCGCCGCGGCCGAGCATGCGCACATCGTAGTTCACGTTGGAGGCGCGTGCGAAAGGACCCACCATGGATTGCGCAAGCGCGTCCTCGTGGCTCACATGCCCCACCCCGACGGTGCGGTTCTTGACCGATGAATCCTTCAGGAAGGCGTTCATGATCTGGCGATAGTCGTCTTTGATGCCCTCGAGCACACGCTTGATCTCGGCGAACTGCACCGCGTCGATGTCGCGCACGACGCCGCCCACCTTCACGACCGAGAATATGACGCGGCCTCCCGTCGTCTTCTCGAAGATGTCGAGCACGCGCTCGCGCAGGCGCCAACAATGCATGAACAGGCTCTCGAAGCCAAAGGCGTCGGCGGCAAGACCGAGCCAAAGGATATGCGAATGGACACGCGAGAGCTCGTGCCAGATGACGCGCAGGTACTCGGCGCGCTTGGGAATCTCGACGCCCATGAGGCTCTCGACGGTCTCCGCATAGCCCATGGAGTGGCCAAACGCGCAGATGCCGCAAATTCGCTCGGCGATGAAGATGAACTGGTTGTAATCGCGGGTCTCGACGAGCTTCTCGAGGCCTCGATGGACGAAGCCTATCTGAGGAATCGCCTCGAGAACCTTCTCGTCTTTAACCACAAGATCGAGGTGAAGCGGCTCGGGCAGCACGGGGTGTTGCGGACCGAAGGGGATGACGGTTGCCTTGCCCATCGTTATTCACCATCCTTTCCGGTATTCGCAGCACGCTCGGCGGTTTCCTTACGCGCCTTCGCATCGAGGGCGGCGCGGACCTTGGCCGCGCGCTCGGGATCGAGCTGGGCGAGCTTGGCCTCGATCTCGGCGTCGCGCTCGACGTTGGTAGAGCCGACAGCGCGCTTCGCCTCGGCGGCCTTCTTCTTGCGCTCGAGAGCCGCGCGGACTTTTGCGGCCTTCTCGGGGTCGAGATTCTCGAGTTCCGCCGCTCGGGTCTCGCGCTTGCTCTCGCGGGACTGCTCCACCTCGGCAGCCTTTGCCGCCTTCGCCGCGAACGCAGCCTTGATACGCGCAAGCTTCTCGGGGTCGGTGCCCGCGAATCGCTCCTCGAAGTCGGTCATCTGCGCAGGGTCGATACCCGAGACCTTTGGCTTCATCTGCTTGATGGCGTCGGGGTGGTCAGCAGCGTACTCGGTCTCGGCCACCTTCGCGGCGCGAGCGCGCTTAGCTTCCGCAGCCTTGGCGGCCTTCTCGCGGGCAGCCTTCTGAGCAGGAGAGATAATGGTCATCGGCTCAGACTGGGCAAGCTGGTAGAACTTGCCGCCGAAGTCGATGGCAATTCCCTCGATCGTGACGCCGAACAGGTCGTGGATCTCGTTCTCGAACACGAAAGCTGCGAGGAAATTGCCGGTGATGGAGGGCACGACATCGGTCTTCTTCACGCCTTTGACCTCGTAATTTTGAAGCGCGCCGTCGCCCATCATGAACGAGTAGACCAAATCGACGCCCGCGTCGGTGTTCACCGCGAGAATCTGCACGAAGCGCGCAAGCTCGCTTTTCATACGGTCGGACAGCGATGGCACCTCGGCCAACTTGAGCGGAATGAACTCGGAGGAGAATTCCATAGGTCCTACGCTCCCTTCTTCTGTTGCGCCATAGCCTTCGCTTTCTCATCGAGGATGCCGGTCGCTTGCACGACGCCGTCGATAATCGCCTCGGGGCGAACGGCACAGCCCGGCACGTACACATCGACGGGAATCGCCTTGTCGACGCCGCCGAGCACGTTGTAGCAGTCATGGAAGACACCGCCCGAGCACGCGCAGATGCCGCAGGCAACGACCGCCTTGGGCTCGAGCATCTGATCGTAGATTTCCTGGACGACCTTGATGTTCTGTTCGTTCACGCTACCGGTGATGAGGAAGATGTCGGCGTGTTTGGGATTGCCGGTGTTGATGATGCCGAATCGCTCGACGTCGAAGCCCGGGCACAGCGCCGCGAGCACCTCGATGTCGCAACCGTTGCAGCTCGAGGCATCGTAGTGGATGACCCAGGGTGATTTCGAGTTATATGCCATAGGTAAGCCTCCTTACAGGTAGGCCAGAACGGCCACGTTCAAGCCGCCGGCGACGAGCGCGACAGCCCATGCGGACTTCAGCATAAGCTGCCACTTCACGCGGGCAAAGTTGTTGTCGATCCAGATCTCGAGGAAGTACACCGCGAGAACGACGACAACAGCAAGTACGATCGAAAGCGGGTTCGACCAGATGAAGAACATGGCAACCCATCCCATGAACAGCACGTTCTCGCACCAGTGCATCACTTCCACCAAACCGAGCGTGGGGCCGCTCATTTCGGTAGTGACGCCGCGAACGATTTCCTGATGCGCATGATGCGACATGGAGATGTCGAAAGGAGACTTGCGCAGCTTGATCGTGAGCACGAACAAAAAACCCAGAAACGCAAGCCACGCCGTCGTGATCGCGGGAGCATCGAGGAAGAACACGCCCGCCACGTCGAACCATCCGGATGCCATGAAGAACGCGACGCACATGAGGTAGAGCATCGGCTCATACGCCATCGCCTGCAACGTCTCTCGCGCGGCGCCAACTTCAGAGTAAGGCGAGCGCGAGGAATAGGCGGCCACGATGAAGAGCAGCGAGGAGAGCGTCACGAGGAACACGCTCAAAAGCAGGTTTCCACCAGAGAAGAACACGCCGCCCGCCACCAGGGTAAAGATGAACGCGAACAGAATATAGGCATGCTCGGAGGTGTTCACCGAAGCGTTCTCCTTGGAGAAGAGCTTGCGCACGTCGTAGTAGGGCTGCAAAAGCGGTGGACCAACGCGACCTTGCATGCGCGCCGAGATAATTCGATCGAGCCCTGCGAGCAAGCAGCCGATGATGGGGCCAGCAATCGCAAACGCGATGATGCCGATGACCGTAACGATGATCGTCATGAGAAGCCTCGCCTTCCTACAGCATACTCGGCAGCACAGAAGCCGCCCAAGCTATCGCCGCAACCATAATCACGATGCACGCACCCGACCCGACCGGGGCGATGCGAGCCTCGCCGAAGATACCGTCGAGATACAAATTGCGCGACGTGGCCTCGACCGGCGCAGAAAGCGAGCCGCGGAACGTGCGCGCCGCGTTGTCCGCCGAAGCACCCGAGAGATACACGCCAACCTTCTTCTGCTTCGAGGAACGGCCAAGCCCCGCGAAGAGCATGAGGATGACAAGCACCGCACAGATCGCGGCAATCCAAAGGTTCCCGTCGGAGATGTCCTGCCCACCGTAGTGGAGCGCGGTCTGGACGTAGGGAACGACAAGCCCCGACGACATGACGGGGAGCAGCACGCACGTCACACAGACGAGGCCTGCCATCAAAAGCAGTGCCACCCACTCGGATTTATGCACAGTGAGCTCGACATTCTGCGGCTCGCCCGCGATGCCCGAGAGCTTGCCGAGCCATTTCGCCCAGAACATGAACGTTGCCGCAGAGCCGAAAGCGAGCAGGACGATGAGCGCGACGTTGCCCGTTTCGACGAACGACACGAGTGTCGCCCACTTCGCGATGAGCATGCCGAAGGGAGCCACGAACATGCACATAATGCCAAGCATCATGAAGCGCGCAAGGCGCGGCATGCGCTCGAAGAGCAGGTCCATGTCCTCGATGTTGCGGCTGCCGATATGGTGCTCGGCGGTGCCAACGCACAGGAACAAGAGGCTCTTCGCGACCGCATGAAAGATGATGAGCAGGATAGCCGCCCAAACGGCCTCGGGAGTGCCCACACCAGCGCATGCGGTGATGAGACCGAGGTTGGCGATCGTGGAGTACGCAAGCACGCGCTTGGCGTTGCTCTGGGAGATGGCCATAAACGAGCACAGCGCGAACGTGAGCCCGCCGACGAGCACCACCATCACGGAGGGCACCAAGCTCACCGCGAAGATCGGCGAGAGCTTCACGAGCAGAAACACGCCCGCCTTGACCATGGTCGATGAGTGCAGAAGTGCAGAGGTCGGCGTCGGAGCCACCATCGCCCCGAGGAGCCACGTATGGAAGGGCATCTGCGCCGCCTTCGTGATGCCCGCAAACGCGAGCAAAGTGACGGGCAGCATGACAAGCGCAGGGAAGGCGGCACCGAGCTCGACGAACATCGAGAACGAAAGCGGCAGGCCGAAAACGCCCAGATATACCAGGGAGAACTGGAATGCAACGCCGCCAAGAAGGTTCATCACGATCTGACGAAACGCGTTGTTGATAGCCTCTTCGGACTTCGTAAACCCGATGAGCAGGAAGGAACACAGCGTGGTGACCTCCCATGCCGTGTACATCCACGCCATGTTGTCGACGAGGACGATGTTGAACATGGCGGAGAGGAACGCAAACATGATCGCGAAGAACCACGGACGGCGGTCGCGTGCTTGCGGGTTCTCATGCAACTCGTGAGCCTGGAAATCCTTCATATAGCCTAGCGCATAAACGCAAATACCCGAGCCGACGATGCCGATGATGAGCACCATGACCACACCGAGCGCATCGACGCGCATTGTCGTGGAGAACTCGGCGCCTGCCTGAACGGCGAACTCGAACCACAGGGCCACAACGATCTGCAGCGCAGCCAGGCCCAACGCCAGCGGGCGTTTGTAGCGGACCGCATAGCACACGACGAAGATGGCGACGGTGAGGTCGATGGCAAGGTTCGCCAGAGAAAGCGGATGCCCCCATTCGGCGGGCAGAGCGAACTCATAGGTGCCAGGCCCCGCGAACACAACCGCGAACGCAATCGAGAGCAACGCGATAAGCGCGGCGAAGGCGATGGCCACCACGTCGCGCACACGGTCGTTTTTGATCACGAGAAGCAGCAATGCCGCAACAACGGGAACGACAATGAGGGAGGCTATCAGCTCCATGCATACTCCTTTACTTGAATAGTGACCTTCCTGCTCCAAGCGCAAACGGGGAAGGCGAACGCGAGACTCGCGTGGCGTCTACTCTAGTATTAAGGAAGGTGTACGACCTGCACCTTTGGGGTGCAGGTCGTAATCAGTCGGTAAAAGGGCTATCGCAGAAGTAGCAATTATCTCGGGAAAGAAAAAAGCGGACCAGATATCCATCTGACCCGCTTGAGAAAGCTGGTCGGGTTGACAGGATTTGAACCTGCGACCCCTTGACCCCCAGTCAAGTGCGCTACCAAACTGCGCCACAACCCGATTCATTTGTTTGCCGTCCGCTTAAGACAGCTTGTTTATAATACCGTTACCCTTGATTGGTTTCAAGCCCCAATTTCAAGAATTCTAGGGCTTTATCGAGAATTCGATCGGCGAGTTCGCGTTTGCCCATTTCAGGAAGATGCTCCTCCCCCGAAGCCGACACAAAAGCCACCTTGTCCGAATCGGCACCAAAACCTTGACCGCGAGAAACGTCGTTTGCCACGATGAAATCGGCCTTCTTGCGAGAAAGCTTGCTGTGAGCGTTGCCGACAACGTCGTTCGTTTCGGCGGCGAAGCCCACGACCACCTGGCCCGCATGCTTTGCAGCCCCGCACGAGGCGAGGATGTCGGGGTTCTCGACAAGCTCGATATGCGCGAGCGCCTCATCATCGGCGCCCTTCTTGAGCTTGCGGTCGCATACCGTGCGCGGGCGGAAATCGGATACCGCCGCGGAGAAAATGGCGATATCGGCAGACGGGAACGCCTCGTCGACGGCAGCTTTCATCTCGCAGGCCGTGCCCACGCGCACCATCTTCGCACCAGAAACGTCCACAAGGGAAACAGGACCCGTGACAAGCGTGACCACGGCGCCGCGCTCAAGGGCGGCCTCGGCAATCGCGAAGCCCATCTTGCCCGTCGAGGGATTCGAAATGAACCGTACGGCGTCGATCGGCTCGACGGTAGGGCCGGCTGTCACAACGACGTGCTTCCCTTCCAAATCCTTTTCGCGCCCGAGCATACCAAGAACGCTCGCGACGATGTCGGCAGGGTCGGCCAGGCGGCCACGACCAACGTCTCCGCAGGCGAGATAGCCTTCGCCGGGCTCGATGAAGCTCACCCCGCGAGACGCAAGCACCTGCATGTTATGCTGCGTCGCCACAGCCTCGTACATATGCACGTTCATCGCGGGCGCCAGGGCAATCGGCGCCGTACAGGCAAGCGCGGTCGTCGAGAGCAGGTCATCCGCAATTCCCGCCGCCATCTTAGCAATCACGTTGGCCGTGCAAGGCGCGATAAGGAACAAATCGCACTCCTCGGCAAGCGAGACGTGATGAATCGGGTCCCCCGGGCCGTCACCGAAGGTATCGATGGCGACAGGCTCGTGCGTCAAGGCGCGGAAGGTGGTCGGCCCGACGAATTCGCAGGCATTCTTCGTCATCACGACCTTCACGCGCACGCCGGCCTTCTGAAGCCCACGCAAGATCTCACAGGATTTGTAGGCGGCAATGCATCCCGTGACACCGAGCAAGACCAGGGGTGAGTTTGCGTCTTCCCTGCTCAAAGGTTGCAAATTAGACGAATCAGTTTGGCTCATGACGTTATTCTCCTTCCCCAAGATACGGTTTCAAGACATCGCAGAGAGCGCGCACGTGCGCGCGGCTTCGGTTCAAGCACGGGACGTACACGAAGCGGGAGTCATCCACAGGATGCCCCGCCGCCCGCAAGTTGTCGCGATAGAGCTCCCCGAATTCGATTTCCACGTCGAAGCGTGTCTCCAGGCAATCGACGGAGAAGCCGGGGCAGACGACGAAGGTGCGCCCGTCATCAACCTCGGCCAAACGCGCAAGCGTGTCTTTCGTGAAGGGGGACAGCCACGCGCGCGCGTTGTCGAAGCGGCAATGATAGCTTATCGTCCACGTCTTCCTGTCAAGACCCAGCTCATCGGCGACATGCAGGCTCGTAGACCCCGTTTGAAGCTCATAGGTGTCACCATCTTCGATGTCGACAAGCGGGATAGAATGGAACGAGAACACAAGGCGATCGCCCGGCTGCTGGCCGAACCCGGCATGCTCGATAGAGGCAGCGAGCGCGCGAATATAGCTCGGGTGCTCGGCATATCCCTCCACAACCGTCGTTAGGCCTTTGAAGCGAGCCTGCCGCACGGCGCGAGCGACCGCGTCTTTCACGGAAAGCGTCGTGCTGTGGGCGGTTTGAGGGTACATCGGCAACACGACGATACGGTCGCATTCGAGCTCGCGAAACTCGCGGAGCGCCTTTTTAATGGGCGGCTCGCCGTAACTCATCGCAATGCGGACGGGGGCATCGAACCCCTCGCTTTCAAGGCGAGCCTCGAGCGCCGCAGCGAGCGCCTTGTGCGTCACGAGCAAGGGCGACCCCTCGGGCGTCCAAATCTGTCGGTACTTCTCTGCCGATGCAACGCTTCGCTTCGGCAGGATCGCCAAATGGAGAATGAACCACCAGATGAAACGGTTCATGGGAGCGATGTGCTTGTCCATGAGGAACTGCCCCAGATAGCGCTTGACGGCCTTCGGCTCAGGCGCCGACGGCGTCCCGGTGTTCACGAGGAGCACGCCCACTTTCTCTCTGCCATGCAACGCCATAACGCATCACTCCTATTCGGGTAGCTCGCCTTCGACTGAAGGGCGAGGCGCGTCTGCCAAAAGAGCGGCAACTTCCCGTCCGGCGTCGGTCATACCACGGCTTCGGTCGCTCAAGCTGCGAAGCGCTTCGTCAAGGTCACGCGGCAGATTATCGGCGAACTCGAGCTCCTCGGAGGTCTCGGGGTGAGTGAACCGAATCCTGAACGAGTGGAGGAACTGTCGCTTGAGCCCCAGCTGTGCGCGCGCGTCCTTCGGCCCGTTCGCCGTGTAGACGGGGTCGCCCACGAGCGGGTGCTTCGCGTACTGCATATGGACGCGAATCTGGTGCGTGCGACCCGTGAACAGCTTGCAATCGATCAGCGTGTAGCCGTCGTCGTGCTGGCGCGGCTCGAAGCGCTCGAGCACGCGGAATGTGGTGACGGCGTCGCGGGCGGAGGGCACGTCGCGCACAGCCATGCGCGTGCGCTCGTTGGCGCTTCGCGCGATGGGCGCGTCGATCATGCCCGTATCCGGTGCGATCACGCCGTGAACGAGCGCGAGGTAGTGGCGATCGACCGCGCGATCTCGGATATCCTCCATAAGGGCATAACCAGCCGCATCGGTCTTCGCAGCGAGCATAAGCCCCGACGTGTCGCGATCGAGCCGGTGCACGATGCCGAGGCGGTCGTCCTCGCCCTGCACATTGCAAAGGTGGTCGGCCCCGCAGTGATAGATGAGCGCGTTCACGAGCGTCCCATCGGCATGGTCGACGGACGGATGGCACACGAGCCCTATCTGCTTGGACAGCACGATAAGGTCATCGTCCTCGAAGCGGATGTCAAGGTCGATTGGCTGTCCCGTTACCGGGCCCGCCTCGACCTCTTCCTCTTCCTGGTACACGATCACGTCGCCCGCAGCGACCGCATACTTCTTGACAACGTTGGCCCCGTTCACGAAGACATTGCCCGACTCGATCGCCCGCGCGGCGGCGCTGCGGCTCGCAAAGCATGCGCGCGCTGCAAGAAGCGAATCGAGCCGCTCCCCCGCATCAAGCGCCGTGGCGGAATAACTCAACATACGCGCCATCTATTCCCCACCCCCGTTTTCGCTCCCACGCGCTGCGCGCTTCGCCTCGGTGCGCTCATGGATGAGAAGCGACACGATAAATAATATGATTCCGCAGGTCACACCAATGTCCGCAATGTTGAAGATAGGAAAATCGATAAACGTCGGCTCGATGAAGTCGACGACAAAGCCGAGGGTGAAGCGGTCGATCGCGTTGCCGATGCCGCCCGCGACGACAAGCGATATGCCGATGAGCTCGCCTGCGTTCGGGTGCTGCGGGGTAAACGCAAGATACGCTGTGAGCGCGATGCAAACCACGAGCGAGAACGCGCCGAGAGCCCAGGTGGCGCCTGAGAAGATACTCCAGGCACCGCCCGTGTTGTAAACGAGATGGAAGCGGAATATGCCGAGAATCGGGTCGGAAATCACCTGACCTGCGTGATAATTGCCGTTGAAGAACAGCTTCGACGCCTGGTCGAGGACGAGCCACACAACCACAATGGGGATAAACACGGCGAACCGCCGCGCAACTGTGCGTGCGGTCCGCCCGTTGTCGAAATCTTTGTCGGCGATCAAGCGCTAGTCCTCCTCGGAGAAGCCGATCGAGTCGAGCACGTCGCCGCAGCGCTCGCAGACATGCGGGTGGTTGGCGTTGCCACCGAGCTCGCGCACGTTCCAGCAGCGCGGGCACTTCTCGCCCTTCGCGGGGGCAACAGTGCAGGAGAAGCCCTCGCCCGAGATGACTTCCACCGCCGCACAGACGAAGACCTCGGCAAGGTCGACGTCGGCCAATGCAGTAGCGGCATCGGCAGGAAGGGTGAGCGTAGCGAAAGCCGCCTGGCTCGTGCCCTCGGTCACGACGCCCGCCTCCTTCGCTTCCTCAAAAGCCTTGGTGAAGACGTCGCGCGCCGTTGCGAGCTGGTTGTAAGCGGAAAGCAGCGCGGAGGCTTCCTCGGCGGACCAAGGGGCCTCGAACCAGTCGAGCAAAGCCGCGCGGGTCTGGCCGTCGCGCATTGACTCAGGCAGAAACGCCATAACCTCGTCACAGGTGAAAACAAGAATCGGCTGCAAATCGTGCACGAGCATCGAGAGGATCTGCGCCCACACGGTAAGGGCGCTGCGGCGATCGTGCCCGTCGGCCTGACCGCAATAGACGCGGTCCTTGGTGGCGTTTAGATAACCGTTGGAAAGCTCGGTCACGTAATCGTAGAGGTTGCGGTACACCACGTTAAAACGATAGCCCTCGTAGGCTTCCGTCACGATCTCGTGTACCTGGCACAGGCGGGCAAGCGCGAGCTTGTCGTAGCCGGCCAGCTCTTCGGTCGCCACGGCATCGGTCGCGGGGTCAAAGCGGCCCTCGATCTCGCCGAGCAGGAAGCGAAGCGTGTTGCGGATCTTGCGATACGCCTCACCGACATGCGAGAGGATCTCGTCGTCGCACGTTACGTCGTTGGAGGTATCGACGGAAGAAACCCACAGGCGCATGACGTCGGCACCGCGGGTGTCACATTCCTTGTTCGGGTCGATGACGTTGCCGAGCGACTTGGACATCTTGCGGCCCTGGCCGTCAAGCGTGAATCCCTGGGAGACGACCGCCTTGTAGGGAGCTGTGCCGTACGCGCCCACCGAGGTCATAAGCGAGCTCATGAACCAACCGCGATGCTGGTCGGAGCCTTCGAGGTACATATCCGCCGGGAACTCGAGGTTGTCGCGATGCTTGCAGACGGCGGTGTGGGAAACGCCTGAGTCCCACCACACGTCGAGGATGTCCTTGTTCGCCTTCAGGTGATGGCCGCCGCACTTGGGGCAGACGCACGCATCGCCGAGGTAGCTTGCGGGGTCGTCGGTGAACCAGCAGTCGGAGCCCTTGCTCCGGAACAGTGCAATGACAGCGTCGAGCGTCGCGTCGTTCACGACCGTTTCGCGGCAGTCTTCGCAGGTGAAAGCAGGAATAGGAACGCCCCAGTTGCGCTGGCGGGAGATGCACCAGTCAGGACGGCCCTCCACCATGGACCCGATGCGCTTCACAGCATGAGGCGGATAGAACGCGACCTTCGAGAGCTCGTCGAGCGCCTCTTCGCGCAGCGTGTGACCGTCGTCGAGCGCTTTGTCCATCGAGACGAACCACTGGCTCGTCGCGCGGAAGATGACGGGCTGCTTGCAGCGCCAGCAGTGCGGGTAGCTGTGGCTGATGTCCTCGTGGAGGATCAAGGTGCCGCGCTCGCGCAGCCACTCGATGATCTTGGGGTTGGCCTCGTTGACCTCCATGCCGGACCAGGGACCGCCCGTGCCCAACTCATCGCCTTTGTAGAAGCGGCCGTCGTCATCGACGGGCATGACCACGGGGATATTGAATTTCATGCCGACGAGGTAGTCGTCGACGCCATGCCCGGGAGCGCCATGGACGATGCCGGTACCGTCATCCAAAGTGACGTAGTCGGCGTAGACGAACTCGCCCTCGACTCCCTGGTCGCCGAAGATGGGCTGCTTATACTTGTTGTGGGCCAGCTCGATGCCGGTCATGCTCCAAGGCTCGCCGTCGGCGCCGCGCACAAGCTCGACTTCGCCATAGCCGAACTTCTCGCAGTCCTTCTCCACGAGCGCCTGCGCCATGATCTCGGCCTTGCCGTCGTGGATGACCGCGACGTAATCGGCCTCGGGGTGCAGGATGACGATGTCGTCGGCGGGCAGGGTCCAGGGAGTGGTGGTCCAGATGTCGACCCAGAGCTTGCCTTCCCAGGCTTCAAGCCCAGCCGGCACCGTCGTCATCTCGAAGCGCACGAAGATGGCAGGGCTGACCTCGTCGCCGTACTCGATTTCCGCCTCGGCGAGCGCCGTGTGGCAGTGCGAGCACCAATGGACCGGCTTGCGGCCGCGATAGATTGCACCGCGGTCGAAGATAGCCTTGAAGATTTCGACGTCGGTCGCATCGTAATCGTTCACGTAGGTGAGGTAAGGGTTTTCCCACTCGGCAAGCACACCCAGCCGCTTGAAACCCTGGCGCTGCGTGTCGACCTGCTCGACGGCCATCTTGCGGCAGAGCTCGCGGACCTTCTCGGTGGGCAGCTGGTTGAACTTCTCAGTACCGAGCATGGTCTCGACCTTGTGCTCAATCGGCTGACCATGGCAGTCCCAGCCGGGCACATAGGGGGTGCGGAAGCCGCGCATCGCCTTGTAGCGGTTGATTATGTCCTTCGAAATCTTGTTCTGCGCGTGGCCGAGATGAATGGGGCCGTTCGCGTACGGGGGGCCATCATGCAGGACAAAGGGCTTAGCGTCCTTGTTCTTCTCCTGCAGCTTCTCGTAAACATGGTCCTCTTCCCACTCCGCGAGGCGCTTGGGCTCGTTTTTCGGGAGATTGCCCCTCATCGCGAAGTCGGTAGTGGGCAGGTTCATCGTTTTCTTGTAATTGCTCGCCATAAAAGCGGCCCAGCCTTTCCCGATCGGTTCCTATGCAAAGCGCACGAGTGCGCCATCCGTCAAACCACAAGAGTATAAGCCAAGAAGAAGGCTCGGTAATTGGAAGAGCGCACGGTTTCCCAAAAACACGATAGGCGGCACGGCCATCTCGCAGTCAAAACCGCGGCAATACCCGTCAAACGCAATCGGGATCCCCACCCCGAGAGGACACAGGGTTCGCGACGCCGCAAAACGGCGCCAAGCCAGCATCACCGCCGCTACCCAGCGGAGATTGGGGCGTGAGCAGGTAGAGGGGGTCCACGTCGAGTGCCGCCGCAAAGCGACCGAGATACTCAAGCGTCGGGTTTGCTTTGCCGTGCTCGACTTTGTCGAGATACGGCCGCCCTACCCCGCAACGTTTGGCGAAATCTGTCTTCGTGATCCGCGAGGCCCTGCGAAGACGGCGAACGTTGGCGCCGAACACCGCGCTGAGAGAGAGCGAGCTTTTGCACTCGAGCAAACCGTATCTGTCCGCACTTCTTGTATCCATAGGTGCCATGCTATAAGGCTCCGCACCGATAAGAAGGGAATCATGCTACGGCGCGCGCCCCGACACGAAATCCCAACAAGATACTAAACTTTTCTTGCTAGGCGAGAAGCGCCGGGAAACGCGAGGTCATTCCAGGTAGGCACCCGTCTGGCGCTCCCACAAGTTGGCATACTCCCCGCCTTGAGCCACAAGCTCGGAATGCGGGCCATCCTCCACAATGCGCCCGTCGTCCAGAACGACAATGCGATCGAGGCTTGCCACCGTCGATAAGCGATGCGCCACCACGATACACGTGCGCCCGCGCATGAGCGTCGAAAGCGCATCCTGGACGAGCTGCTCACTCTCGGAGTCGAGAGCGCTCGTGGCCTCGTCGAGCACGAGCACAGGGCAGTCAGCCAAAAGGGCGCGCGCAATCGACACGCGCTGGCGCTGACCACCCGAGAGTTTCACGCCGCGCTCGCCAGTGATCGTGTCGAAACCTTCCGGCAGCCGCTCGATGAACTCGAGCGCGTTCGCCAGCCGCGCCGCCTCGCGGATTTCCTCAGGCGTCGCGTTGGGGCGGCCGTAGGCTATGTTCTCGGCGATCGTGCGATGGAACAGCAGCGACTCTTGGGGGACGTAGGCGATCTGGCGGCGAAGCGATTGCTGCGTGCAGCGAGCGATGTCCTGCCCATCCACGAGAATGCTCCCCTCCTGGATATCGGAAAGGCGCAGCAACAGCTTCGTCAAGGTGGTCTTGCCCGCCCCGCTCATACCGACAAGGCCAACTCGCTCACCTGGGGCGATATGCAAGTTGAAATCCTCAAACACGCGCGTTGTCGCCGAACCGTCGGTATACCAGAACCCGATATCGCGAAAGTCGATTTCCCCGTTGCTCACCCGCAGATCGGGAGCGCCAGGAAGATCGGCCACGAGCCGCGGCTCGTCGAGCACCTGCGTCATCCCGCTCGCGTCGCCGAACGCGCGGTTCATCTTCTGCAAACCGTTGTTGATGAAGTTGAACTGGTTCGTCACCGTATAGGTGTAGGTGAACATGAGCACGAGCGTGCCGGGTGTGATGCCGTACCAGGCGTTCCCCCCGATGATGAAGACGGTGACCGCGCTCATGATGACCACGGCGATACACGCCGTGACGATGCCGCGCGCAAGCGATGCGCGCATGCGCCGATTGTCGCGCTCGACGACGCAGCGGTTCGCCTCGTCGAAAAGCGCGCGCTCGTAATCCTCGCGTCCGTAGGTCTTCACAGCGAGGATGTTCGCGACCGAATCGGACAACTCTCCTGACAGCTGGTTTTGCGCGCTCGCTGCTTTCTCGTTGAGCCCGAGAATCCGCTTGTACATATAGTAGGACACGCAGGCGTAAACTGCGAGCAGCACCATCAGGACGGCAACGTAGACGGGCACACGCGGGATTAGCACGGCGCAGGTGAACACCACCGAGCAGAGCACCGGCAGGAAGGGAAACGACAGCGTCTCCAAGATGAGCTGGTAAGCACTCATGAACTTCGACGTCTGGCTCACGAGCGTCCCGCCAAAGCGGTTCGAATGGAACGACATCGACTGGTTGCACAGCGCGTCGAAGCTCATCGTGGCAAGATTGTAGGAGGCTGCGATCTGCAGGCGGTACATGCAGTAGTCCTGCAGCTTGCTCGCCGCCTGGCCGAGCACGTTCACGGCGACGAGCGCGAGCGCGAAGGGACCGAACGCGGCGAACACCTCGTCAGCAGCAACGGGGTTCGCGCTCACCTGATCGACCACCATGGACATGAGGTAGGGATTCGCGTATGAAAGCAGGGCAACATAGGCAAGCGTGGAAACGACAAGCCCTGCGAACAGACCGAAATGCGAGCGCGTGACCAGCCAGAAGTAATGGAGCGTGCGACGAGTGGTCGCAGGCATTGCAGGGGCGGACATGATCGCTAGTTGCGGCTTTCCGCCATATAGAACAGGGCCATCGTGCCCGGGCCGGAATGTGCGCCAATGACGGGGTCGACGTAGTTAATGACGACGTCGCGCACGCCGAAGCGCTCGCGCACCTTGTCGGCCACGTATTCGGCATCTTCAAGACAGTCGCCGTGCGTGATGAAGACCATCTGGTCGGCAACGGGCGGAATGGCAGATTTCTCCATATGGTCAACGAGCGCATTCAGGGATTTCTTGCGGCCACGAACCTTCTCCATAGGAATGAGGTGGCCTTCATCGTCGACGTGCAACACGGGCTTGATGTTCAAAAGCGTGCCCGCCCAGGCGCTTGTCTTCGAGACGCGTCCGCCGCGCCACAGGAACATGAGGTCGTCGACGGTGAACCAGTGCGCCAGGTTGAGCCTATGCTGCTCCACCCAGTCGCGAAGCTCCTCGATCGAGAGGCCCTCACGCGCCTTCTGAACCGCATGCCATACGAGCAGGCCTTCGCCGCCCGACGCGGCAAGCGTATCGACGGAGAAAATCTTGCGCTCGGGAAATTCGGCGGCAAGCTGGTTGCACAGAAGCGAGATTGCCTCGAACGTTCCCGAAAGGCCGCTCGAGAATCCCAGGTAGAGAACGTCTCGCCCGGCTTCCAGAAGGCCACGCAAAAGCGCTTCGGAATCGGCCAGATTGGGAAGCGAAGTCGTGATGACCTTGCCCTCGCGCATCATCGTGTAAAACTGCTGCAAATCGGTGACCTGGCCTTTAAGGTAGCTTTGGCGCTGCTCACCATCGACCATGAACGTCAGCGGAAGCACGTGGAGACCGAACTCGTCGATCATTTCCTCTTTCAGGTTGCAGCTTGAGTCGGTGACGATCTCGAAATCCATGGCTATCCTTTCTTGACAAGACTCGTGTAAGCACCCCCAAGCGCGAGTCGTTTTCCTCCAAGAAGAAGTATACGGCATTGTGGTGAAAATCGGGGAATATGCCGCAGACGCCCGCGCAGCCAGTCGCAAGCGCCCCTGCAGCCCAGCCGCAAACCCTACTTGTAATCGTCAGGGTTCTTAGCACCCGTACCCGTCGTGTTCTCCGCGTTGCGCAGCTCGTGCCCGAACCGCACGGCGCCTTCCCCAAAGCGGTCGCGCAAAGCATCGGTAGCGTCAAGCAGACCGCGGCGTTTCACGTCGTCGACGATGACGGGCTCCGCATCGAGCGTCGTAGGTGCCTCGCGCGCGACGTCAAACAGCGTATCCTGAACGTATTCATCCTCGCGAAACCCGCTCATCCCCACGCCGAGGAGGCGAACGGGAATCCCCTCGCACCACACCTCATCGACCATGCGATAGAGAAGCGGGGTGAAGGCGAGCTCGTCGTCACTCGGAGCAGGAAGGCGCTTCTGGACCGAGCGAACCGAGCGGTCGCCGAAGCGCAGCTTGAGGGAAAGCGTGCGGCCCGCGAGCCCCTTCTTGCGCAGACGACGGCCTACCTTCGCCGCCATCGTGGCGATCGCTGCCTCCACATCGACGCGCGATGTGAGGTCTTTCGCGAACGTCATCTCGTTCGATACCGACTTCGCGGCCTCCCCCTCCTCGACGGGCGTCATATCGCCGCCCTGCGCGCGGGTGCGCATCACGATCGCATTCTTCCCGAAGATGCGGCGCAAAAGCGACTCGTCCGCCAAGGCCAGGTCCCCCAACGTGCGCACACCGTGGCTTATAAGCTCGCGCTCGGCGACGGCGCCCACGCCGCTCATCTTCCGCACGGGCAGAGGCGCGAGAAATCCCTGTTCACATCCTGGGTAAACGACAGTAAGCCCACGCGGCTTGTCCATGTCGGAGGCGATTTTCGCGATCGTCTTCGACGTGCCCACGCCCACCGAGCATGTAACGCCGAGCGCCTCGACGCGCGATTGGATACGCTCAGCGATGCGCACAGGATGCTCCGTATTCACCTTGGTGAGAGAGACGTCCACAAACGCCTCGTCGATGCTCACCTGCTGCACGAGCGGGGTCTCGTCCCGCAGGATGCTCATAATGGTTTCCGACATCTCGCGATAGCGGTCGAAGTGCCCGTGCGTCCAGATGGCATCAGGACACAGCCGCCGTGCAACCGATGCAGGCTGGGCACTGTGGACACCGAAGGCGCGCGCTTCGTAGGACGCCGTCGAGACGACCCCATGCTTGTCGGCGTCGCCACCGACGATGACAGGCTTTCCGCGCCAGCCAGGATGGTCGAGCTGCTCGACGGACGCGAAGAAGGCGTCGAGGTCGACGAGCAGGATCGCCGGGCCTTCCCACGGCTGCAGGAGCGATTCGGCAAGAGCGTTCGACATAGGGAACCTACCTGCGCCGATTCAATCGCTCGAGCATGCCGAGGCCGAGAAGAGTCAAGTCGGGCTCGACCTGCGCCTCGTGAGAGCACAGGGCGGCAAGCGCCGAGGCATCGTCACCCGACATGACGACGCCGCCGGCACATCCCATCTCCTGCCAGATCATATCGATGAGGCCGTCGATGCGCGCGACCTCGCCCATGACGGCGCCCGACTGAATAGCTGTGCGGGTGTTGGTGCCGACGATAGAGGCCGGCGCCTTCATCTCGACCATGGACAACCTCGCTGCGGCGGAAGAGAGCGCCGAAAGGGAGAGACGCAGGCCAGGCGCGATAATACCGCCCGCAAACGCGCCGCCCTCGTCGAGGACCTCGAAGTTCGTCGTCGTCCCGAAGTCGACGACGATAAGGGGGAAGCCGAAGAGCTCCTTCGCAGCGACCATGTCGGCAATACGGTCGGAGCCGACCTCGCCTGGATCGTCGAAACGCATCTTGAGTCCCGTTTTCAGGCCAGGCCCCACGACGAGCGGGCGCGATGTGCTCACCGCGTGAGCGGCCTGCACCCACGCATCGGTGATTGAAGGCACGACCGACGACACGATGGCGCGCTCGATCGAAACCTCGTGCGAGGGACTTGAGAGCCCACGGATGAGGAAGAACTCGCGCAGCATGGCATGGGCCTCGTCGACGGTGATGACGGGGCGCGTCGTTGCGCACCAGGTCGAAGCAAGCTCATTGCCCTCGAACAGCCCGAAGCGCGTAAGGGTGTTCCCCACATCGACGGCGAGCGCAAACGCCGAGCGGGCGGGCGCCTTCCCCGATTGAGTCATGATGCGATGGCCCCTTTCCCTAAAAGCTGCGCGCAACGTCCATGCGCGGTTCGTTTTGCTTGAGTTCCCCGATTATAGCCGCTAGGCGTCCTTGTGGCGCACGACGTATGCGGGATCGATGCGGCGCAGGTCGTCGAAATCGTCGATCTCCAAAATATCGTCGGGGCTGCAGCGGCGCACATGCACGGAGTATTCCTCCGGTCGTCGCACGATCGCCACGTCGTCCCAGAAGATCTGCCTGGCATCGTCGCGCTCGAACACCTCGGGGATGTCTCGCGCAAGCCGCGCCCCGTCCGCCGCGGTCCAATACGACAGGCCGACCATCTGCCAGCACGGGGCATCCTTGCCCTTCGCCAAGCACTCGATAACGCCCTCGCCGTCGGCATCGAAATACCAGTCATCGGTTCTCTCGACGGGAAAGCCCAGGTAGTTCGATTGATACTGGTACCTGCTCACCAATGTCGGGTTCGTGAGGAACAAATCGCTCTCGAAGACGTAGGCGCGCTCGAAATGCCCGCATGCAGCCACTGCCGACGAAATGTTGTTCGTCTGGTCGAACAACGGGTTGTCGATGAAGTGCAAGTTAGGATACTTGCTAAGAAGCTGGTCGAACTCCTCCGCCAGATACCCTCGCACGATGTAGATCTCGTCGATCCCGGCGGCCATGACCGCGTCGATCAGGCGGTCGATGATACGCACTCCATGGACGCGAGCAAGCGGTTTAGGGGTGTTCACCGTGACGGGAAGAAGCCTGCTGCCGAAACCAGCGGCCAAAAGCACGGCCCGCTTCGCACGATACGGCTCGAGCGCCGCAAGACCGCGCGGGGTTACCGCGCCGTCCGCGAGCAGTCCATCCTCGCAAAGGCGGACGGACACTGCATCGCGTGAGGCGTCGTCGATGGACTCGGGATGTACGGTGCCGCGCATCTTCGCCTCAGCCTGAGCGAGCACGACGAACTCCTCATACGAAAGCGCGCCGGCGCCCGTCGTCGGCATCCCGACCGCCTGTGCCATGGAAAGCGCAGCCTCCGCATAATCTTTCGCCGATCGGTACCAGACGTAGAACCACTCGCCCACCGGAGCCCCCTTGAGTTCGCGGTGCATGGCCCACACATACCAGTACCACCCGACGATCGCCGTGCAGGCGATCAGGTGAAACACCTCGTCTGCGGTGGCCTCGCGCCCGAAGTACAGAGGGACAGCTTGCTTCGCGCGTTCAACGCTGTAGCCCGACCCCTGCGCAACGAAATTGCCGAAATCGCAGCCGTAGTCGCCCATCGCAGCATATTCCCAATCGATGAGGCACAGCCCGTCGCCATGCACGAGGATGTTCGGGCCGTAGAAGTCGTTATGGCAAAGAACTGGCGCTCCCGATCCTGCGCGAACGAGCGGAACAAGCCGCTCGATTTTCCTCTTGACCTCGAAGAAGTCTGCAGGGAACGACCAGTCCTCGGCCGCAAGCAGCAACTCGATCTTGCACGCCTCATCGTAAAAGTCGAACGACCAGGGGGAATCCGCGCCACTCTCGTGCAAACGCCGCACGAGGCTCAAAGCACGTCCCACATGCTCGTCGTTACCGTAGTCAAACGGCACGCAATCGGGAATATAGCGGGAAATTTTCCAACCGAGATTGGGGTCCTCGTAGACGAACGACGAGTCGAGCCCCAGGTCAGAGGCAATCTTGAGCGCATACGTCTCAGCTTGGCGGTTGACGATCTCGTCGGTGCCGGCGCCCGGATGTCGGTACACGAACGCCTCGCCGCGGCATTCGAAGTAGAAGGAGAGGTTCGTAAGCCCCTTCTTGATAGGCTTTACGTTCGAGATGTCGCCGCGCTGGCAGTTGAGCGTCGCGCAGATGTTGTCGAGCACGTTCGAGGCCACGTTCTCTATGAACAGCGGGTCGAAATCCTGCAGCTGGTAGAGAGAGTCGAACTCGCGGATCTCGCCCTTCTTGTAGGGGCGCATGTACATACGAAGCTCGTCGGCGTGCTCGAGGAAGATATCGTCCCAAAGCTTGCCGACTGTCTCGGTGAGATGGTACTCCTGGGAGAGGAATCGCATGAAATCGCAAGTGAAGTCACGCGTCCAGTACGCGTGCCCCATGATGACCCACGAGTGCGACCCGCCGACGACAGCACCCGTGATGCGCCTGTCGCGGCCCTTCGTCTGAAGGCAGTACTCGTCGGTTTCGCCCTCCTCGAAGACCGCGGCGTAATACGAGTCGTAGACGTAGCGCTCGAAGGGGTTGCTCGCGAAGTAATTGTCCGACGAGCAGATGTAGGTGTTGCCGATGATGTCACGCACCTGGAACAGCGTCGCATGGTTGTTGCGCGTCGCATAGTCGGTATTGACGACGATCTTCACACCGAAGAGGTCTTCCAAATAGAAGAACTCTTCCTTCTTAAACCCGACGACCACCGTGATGTCATCGATGCCCGCCTCCTTGAGCTGGCGGATTTGGCGCTCGATGAGGACCTCGCCGCGAACTTTGAGCACGCCTTTTGGACATTCGTAAGAAAGCGGCGCCATGCGCGACGAGAGTCCCGCCGCCATGATGACGGCGTTGCGCACCTTATAAGGGGAAAGCTCGTCCTCGCCTTCTGCCGTAAGTGTCCCGCCCTCGACGAGGCCGCGATCGCCAAGCGATTTGACAACCGCGTTCACCGTGCCGAGCGACATGCCGCACTCCGAGGCAATCGCGCGCTGCGAGGCCGTAGGCGTCTTCTTCAAAGCGAGCATCACATCGAATTCCGAGCGGGAAAGCATAGGGAGTGTCCTTCCAAGTTATATGCGAAAAAGCACAAGGCAGCCTAGAGCCCCGCACCTCAATCGTGAATCTTGAACTCGAATCAGGATACGGGAAGTGGTCAGCTATATCAAGTAAAGGTAAGAATATGAACACGAATGCGTAAAAGCAGAGCTTAAGAGGAAAAATGCGGAGCGGAAGCGAGCGAAGCAGGGCGCAAAGACGCTAAAAGCCGCCCGAAGGCGGCTTTCGCAGGCTATATCATCAGGAGCCAAACACCAACTTACAAGCGCAGAGCCGATCCGACCCGCAGGTGTGTTAGTTGAACTTGAACACCTTTTGCGCGAGGTGGTATCCGGAGATGCCAAGCGAACGGCCGAGCTCGCCGGGCAGATTCGTTCCCACATTGAGCGCGCTGCGGCGAACCGCACCATATGCACCCGGGTTGTTCTCCTTCAGATACTCCCAGATGGCATGGCGTTTCTCGTCCGCCTCAAGCGTTCCGATCATGCGGCAGAAGATAGAGCAGATGCACATCATCATAGACAGGTAGTTCAACATGTAGCGGCGAAGCTTCGGCTCCACGACATCGTCGGGCAGACGCACCGCGTCGATCATGAAGCGCGTGATGCGAAGCTGCTGGTCGATACGCCCCATCATGACGCTCTCGTTCACGCTTTGATCCTCGCGGCCGATGAAGTAACGGTACATGTCGACATCGAGATAGCGCATGGTGTCGACGAACGGCAGCGGAACGTACACAAAGATGTTGTCCACGTAGAAGCAGTGCTCGGGAAGCTTCAGGCCGGTTTCGCGGAGCAGCTCGGTGCGATAGATGGCCGAATGCATGAGCAGGTACTGGCTCTGGCGAAAATGCTTCACGTCCTTCCAGCCGAACTCTTCCTCGGTCGGAAACACGTTGAAGTACCCCATCACCGTGCGCGTGCCCTCGTGCACCTTCTCGTAGACGTAGTTGCCGACAACGAGGTCGGTTGCATGATCGCGGTCAAGCTGCGAGCGAAGATAGGCCATGACCTGGCGCATCGCATTCTCGTCAAGCCAGTCGTCGGAGTCGACGACCTTGAAGTACAAGCCCTCGGCTGCAGCGAGGCCGGTGTTCACGGCAGCACCATGGCCCCCGTTTTCCTGATGGATGGCACGAATGATGCCCGGGTGGGCCTCCTGCCAAGCATCAGCCTTCTGGGGGGTGTCGTCTTTGGTCGAGCCGTCGTCGACGATGATGATCTCGATGTCGTCACCGCAGGCCAAAAGCGACTCGATGCATTTGTCCATGTAGGCGGCGGAGTTGTAGCACGGCACCGCGAACGAGATGGTCTTCATGAAAGCTACTCCTCAACCAGCTTGTCGGAAAGCTCGAGCGCGAGGCTGATGATCTTGTCCATGTTGTAGTAGCGGTACTCGGCCAAGCGTCCCAGCGGGTAGAAGTTCGCAAGCTTCGCGGTGAGGGCACGATAGCGCTCGTAGTGCGCACGGTTCTCATCGGAGAGGATGGCGTAGTAGGGAGTCTGCGTATTGGGGTCCTCGTAGGCGCGCGAGTACTCCTTCATGATGGTGGTCTTGTCCGACTTTTGGCCGGTCAGGTACTTGAACTCCGTGATGCGCGTGTAGTCCTCGGTGACCGTGAAGTTCACGGTTCCGCACGGCAGCACGTGCTCTTTGTCGAAGGTCTCGTACACAAAGTCGAGGCTGCGGTAGGGCAGGCGGCCGAAGCGCGCGAGGAAGAGCTCGTCGAGCGGGCCGGTATAGACGATGGGGCCTTCGAACTTCTTGCCGTGAAGCTTGATCGCGGAGAGCGGCGCATCCTCGGCTTCGCTTTCGAACTCGAGCTCGAACACACTTTCCGCCTCGGTGTTCAGGCAGACCTGGATGTTTTCGTGGTCGAGCATCTCCTCGAAGAGCTTCGTGTAGCCGAAGACGGGCATGCCTTGGTAGGCGTCCTGGAAGTAGCGGTTATCGCGCGAGATGAAAACAGGAACGCGCGCCGTCACCGACGGGTCGACTTCCTCAGGCGTAAGCCCCCACTGCTTCTGCGTGTAGTACAAAAAGACGTTTTTGTACACGAAGTCGGCGATCTCGGCGAGCTCGGGATCGTCCTGCTCGCGCAGCTCGTTGATAGTCACCTTGCGCTCGTCGCCGAACGTGTCGATGAGCTTCTCGATGTAGTGTGCGGCCTTCTCCTCGCCAAACGCGATTTCCATCGAGTTCTTGTTGAAGGGCACGGGCATATAGGTTCCGTACCAATCGGCGAGCACGCGATGCTGATATCCCAAAAAGCCGGAGAAGCGGCGCGCGTAATCAAAGGCGCGCTTGTCGTTGGAGTGGAAGATGTGCGGGCCGTACTTGTGCACGAGGATGCCCACCTCGTCTTTCTCGTCGTACATGTTGCCGCCGATATGGGGGCGCTTTTCGATGATGAGAACGCGCTTGCCCGCACGCTCCGCAAGTTCGCGAGCCACGACACCGCCGGCAAATCCGCTGCCGACGACGACCGCGTCGATGTCGTTCATATTCACTTCGTTGAACTGTGTGTACTGCACGCCCATGTGAGCTTTGCCTTTCGTTCGCATGTGATGGTTTTAAGAGGGCCGGGGTAAGCGGGCCCGTTCGGACGGCGCGCGCGATGGAGAGCGCCCGCTTCCGAATCTAGATTATTCTACCGATAACATCCTACCCTATACGCCATCACATACAAACGGGATAAAAAATGCCGTCTTACAAGGGTAGAATTCGCAGCATGTACCTGGAGAAAGGAATGCGCATGTCGTTTTTGGAAACCATGCTCGCGCGAGCGAAAGCCGACAAGCAAACGATTGTGCTGCCCGAGGGCAACGATCCCCGCACGCTCGAAGCGGCCGAGAAGCTCATCGCGCACGACGCCTGCAACGTGATCGTCCTCGGCAACGAGAAGGAGCTGAAGGCGGGGGGACGCGAGCTTCGCGGAGTCCGCATCATCGACCCCGAAACGTCCGATTTGCGCGAGAAGTTCGCTACGCGCCTCTATGAACTGCGCAAACACAAGGGAATGACGCCCGAAGACGCGCTCGACAAGATTTCCGACGTCTTGTATTTCGGCGTCATGATGGTGAAGTGCGGAGAAGCGGACGGCATGGTGTCGGGCGCCTGCCACTCGACCGGCGACGTGCTGCGCCCCTGCCTGCAGATCCTAAAGACTGCCCCCGGCGTGAAGCTCGCGAGCTCGTTTTTCGTGATGGTGGTCCCCGATTGCGAATACGGCCAAAACGGCACGTTCATCTTCAGCGACTGCGGCCTTGAGGTGCAACCCGACGACGAGGCGCTCGCCCATATCGCGGTGAACTCCGCACGCTCGTGGAAATCCCTCATGGGAACCGAGCCCGCCGTAGCGATGCTCTCCCACTCCTCGAAGGGGTCGGCGCGAAACGACGATGCGAACAAGGTCGTGCGCGCGGTGGAAATTGCTCACGAGCTCGACCCGAGCCTCGAACTCGACGGGGAATTGCAGCTCGATGCCGCCATTGTGCCCTCCGTGGGTGAATCGAAGGCGCCCGGCTCGCGCGTCGCGGGGCACGCAAACGTGCTCATCTTCCCCGACCTTGACGCGGGCAACATTGGGTACAAACTCGTGCAGCGCCTCGCGAAAGCGGAAGCCTACGGCCCCATCACCCAGGGACTCGCCGCGCCCGTGAACGACCTCTCGCGCGGATGCACCGCCGATGACATCGTGGGCGTCGTCGCAATCACCTGCGTGCAGGCTCAGGCCATGAAATAGGTTCAGGCGCAAGTTTTACCCGGCACTTATACCGGCAACTAATCGGGGGGCTCAAACGTAAGCCCCCCGATTGTTTTTTCAACCTCGCGCTAGCGCCCTTGCGCTTTTAACCGACGCGCACGCAAAAAGAAATTGTCTGCAGAGCTAGATATCTCGGTCGATTTCGCTTTCCTCCACGATGCGGAAGGTGTCGAGCGCGATCATGTACTCCTCATTGGTGGGAATAATGATGATCTTCACAGCCGAGTTGTCAGCGGAAATCTCGCGCTCGAAGCCGCGCTGGCGATTCTTCTCCTCGTCGAGGATGATGCCGAGCGGCTGCAGGCCGGCAAAGATCATGCGGCGCATCTTCTCGCAGTTCTCGCCGACGCCTGCAGTAAGCACGATGGCGTCGACGCCGCCCATGACGGCAATGTAGGCACCGATGTATTTCTTCACCGAGTTCGAGTACATGTCATAGGCGAGCTGTGCGCGCTCGTTGCCGCCCTCGGAGGCGTCGCGCACGCTGCGCAGGTCGTTGCTCACGCCCGAAATGCCAAGCAGACCCGACTTCTTGTTCATAAGGTCGTTAACTTCGGAGGTGGTGAGATTCTCGTGCTCCATGAGGAATGGAACGATGGCCGGGTCAATCGCGCCGCAGCGCGTGCCCATCATAAGGCCGTCGAGCGGCGTCAAACCCATCGAGGTGTCCACAGCGACGCCATGGTCGATGGCGCTCATGGAGCAGCCGTTGCCCAGATGGCAGGTGATGAGCTTCAAGTCCTCCAACGGCTCGTCGAGCACGACGGCTGCGCGCTCGGAGATGTAGCGGTGCGACGTGCCGTGGGCGCCATACTTGCGGATGGCGTACTTCTCGTAATACTCGTACGGAAGCGGGTACATGTAGGCCTTCGGCGGCAGCGTCTGGAAGAACGAGGTGTCGAACACGGCGACCATAGGAATATTCGGCATGTGCTTCTGGCAGGCGCGAATACCCATGAGCGCTGCCTTGTTGTGAAGCGGGGCGAGCTCGGCAAGCTCGTCGATCTTTTCGATGACGTCATCGTCGATGAGGACCGACTTGTCGAAGTACTTGCCGCCCTGGACGATGCGATGCCCGATCGCATCGATTTCGTCGAGGGATTTGATGGGGGCGTCGTCACTGTTGATAAGCGAGTCCAGTACGAGCGCCATGGCTGCGTCATGGTCGGCCATCTGCGCATCGATGACCACTTCGTTCTCATCGATTCCGTGCTTGTGGAAGGCGTTTGCCGAGCCCACGCGCTCGCAGATGCCCTTCGCGATGACAGCATGATTTTCGACGTGGACAAGTTGATACTTCAGAGAGGACGAGCCTGCATTGATGACCAGAACGTTCAACAGCCAACCTCCTACAACGTTACGTTTTGGTAAATTGTAGGCATGCGCCGCAAACAGCGGACGTGCGAGCCGTTCGAATTCGGCAAGCGGTTCCGCTGTTCATTCGAGACGAAAAGCGGACACGCAGGCTTCTTTTCGCATGGGAAAGCAAGCCTGCGTTCACGCAAAGTCGCTGATGGACGATGGTAATCCCAAGGTTTATTGGCAGAGAACCGTCGCTCGCGCCTAGGACAGCGTCGTGTCGCGGACCTCGTCGTCCGCCGGCTTCTCCAGCTCGCCCATGAGGACGTCAATGCGCTGCTGGGCCCCGTCGATGCGCTTCTTAAGCGAGGCGATCAGCTTCACCCCGCGCTCATAGGACGTAACGCTTTGCTCCAGCTCGAGCGAATTGCTCTCGAGCACACCCACGATTCGGTCAAGCTCCGCCATCGCCTCGCGGAAGGTGAGCTCCTCGATCGGCTTCTCTTCTACCATAGGGTTTCTCCTTTATCAATCGCTGTCGTTAATCTACCTGGATGCGACATCTGTCGCGGGCGCTGCCGCGTCCACCGTGCACGAAAGCGTGCCGTCCGACACCTGCACGGCGACTTTCGAGCCCACAGGTGCCTGACCGATGTTCTTAACCACCGCTCCGTCGTCAGTACGGGCAATCGCGTAACCGCGGGCAATGACGGCAAGCGGAGAAAGGTCGTTCAAGCGCGAGGCAGCAAGCCCAACCTCGTGAGCGAAGGGTGCGACCAGGCTTTTCCCTTGTGAAGCGAGACGGCCCGAAAGCGTCTCGAGACGCGCCTCGTCCCGCTGCGCGATGCCTGCGCCCGCTGCGCGCATGCGGACGGTAAGCGAGGCGAGCTCCACGCGATTTCGCTCGGTGTTCGCAGGAAGCGCGCGGGCGAGGCGGGCGGCGAGCGCATCGACGGAATCGCGCTCGCGCGCTATGCGGGCAGGCTCGGTGCGTACAAGCCGCTCGGAGAGGAAATCGATAGTCTGCATGTCGGTGCCAAGCAGATAGGACGAGTCCTTAAATACCGGGCGGGTGGCAACGCGGTCGACGGCCACGCGGGAGCGGTCGAGTCTTCGAATAAGACCGTCGTGGATTGCCCGCGCACGAGCGACGAGGTTCCCCAACAGCTCGGCAGACGAGGGCGACACCGCCTCGGCAGCGCCGGTCGGGGTCGAAGCGCGAACGTCGGCCACAAGGTCGGCAATGGTCGTGTCAGGCTCGTGGCCGATGCCTGTCACCACGGGGACGGGGCATGCTGCGATGGCGCGCGCAAGCCCCTCGTCGTTGAAGGGCATGAGGTCCTCATACGACCCGCCGCCGCGGACGAGCAGAACCGCCTCGGCACCCGCGCGCGACACGCAATCGATGCCGCGGACGAGCTCCTGCGGCGCACGCGCACCTTCGACAGGTACACCCGCGACGAGAACCCTCGCAAGCGGCCAGCGACGGCGAAGCGTTCGCAAGACATCGTGCACTGCGTCTCCACGAGGCGAGGTAACAAGGCCTACAACCTGGATATTTGCAGGAACGGGACGCTTTCGCGCCTCGTCGGTGAGACCTTCCACGTAAAGCTTGCGCGCGAGGTTCGCAACCTGCATACGCAAGTTCCCCTCGCCCGCCAAGCTTACCGAGAACACGTCGAAGTTCATGCGACCCTTCGGCGCGTAGAGGGTGAACCGCCCCGTCAGCTCGACAAGCGCGCCGACATCGAGCTCGACTCCGCATGCCCGATAGCGATTGAGCCACATCATACAGGGAAGCGATGCCTTCTGATCCTTCACCGTGAAATAGACGGCCTTATAGCCCGCCTTGTTCGACACCTCGGATACCTCGCCGACAAGCTTCACGGTGACGTTCTCGAGCGCTCCTTTCGCAAGCGCCATGGCACCCGAGACGGTGAGGGGCTCGGGTTCTGCCTTACCTTCCCCGCCCGTAGACTCGACCGCATATGTTGACCCGAATTTCGCCTGCTCGGAAGCATATTTTCGATAAGTTGCGTCCGTTTTGCCCTCCGCTGCCCGCGCTGCGCTGCGGGCACGCTTAAGGCTTTCCTCCCAGCGTTCCATGGCAGCTATTCTTCGCGCTGGCTTAAAAGCCACAGAAGCTGCAGCACGGAGATGAGTGCCGCGGCCACATAGGTCAAAGCGCAGGCGCGCAGCACGTTGAAAGCGCCCTTGCGCTCAGCGGAGACGACTCCGACACCTGACAGATAGTCCATCGCGCGGTGCGAAGCGTTGAACTCGACAGGGAGTGTGACCAGCTGGAATACCAAGACAACCGCGTACATGGCAATCGCGAGCGCCTGAAGACCCTCAAGCTGCAGAACGATTCCTATCACGAGCAGGAAAACCCAGGCGTTCGATGCGAGGTTCACCGCAGGGACGAGCGCGCCGCGCACCGTCATGGGTGTATAGCCCTGCGCGAACTGGCACGCGTGGCCCGCTTCGTGACACGCCGTGGCAATCGCCGTGATGCTCGTGCCGTTGTAGGCTTCAGGGTCGAGCGTGATGGAATTGTTGCGCGGGTCGAAGTGGTCCTGCCCCGCGCCGCCTTGCCTGATCGCGACGTTGGTGATGCCGTGGTCGGCAAGCATGCGCTGCGCCATCTGGGCACCGGTCATGCCGAACGACGACCTCACGCGCGAGAACTTAGAGATTTGCCTGTTCACATACCATTGAGCCCCCAGGCCGATCACCATGGTGAGGACGATGAATGCGAGGTAGCTTCCACTCATAAACATAGATACAACTCACTCCTTCATGAAGGGGAGACGATGTCTTCTCGTTATTACGAACAATTGTACACTTTAGCGCATGCAAACCCGCGCCCAAACGCAGGGCGGCGCTTTACGCGAAACGTCCTCAATCGCTGCGCAAGGGCGACACCGGTAGCGAGAATTGTCCCCCTTTGGGCGCTCCTACGTAACGCCGAAGCCGAGCGCCGAAAGCAGGCCTCGCTACCCCAGACGCTCGACGACGAGCTCGCCCTTGCTGAGGCTCAACGCGATGCGGCCTTCGAGGAGGTCGACAAGCTCCTCCCCCACAAGCGCCCATCGCCACCCGCGCATCAGATCGCTGTCCTCAGAGTGGCCTCGCGCAAGCGCCGCCAAATCGCTATGGCTCGCCAGCGTCTGCATGGCAACCCCGTTCTCCTTCGCGCGCAGGCGGACAAGCGCTGCCATGAGGTCGATTGAAGCGTCCACATTGCGCTCATTGCGCGACGGTTTCCCCAGATTGGGCCATTCGCTTTTCGGAAGCGACCGAGCCTTGTTCATTCGCTCGATCACCGCGCGGGCATCGCGCACGGGAAGTTTCTCCCGCACACCTCGAACCATGTAAAGATCGTCGATCGTGCGCGCGTCGCGACGGCAAGCCTCCACAATCTGCTCGTCGGAGACAAGCCACTTGCGGGGCATATCGCGTTTGCGGGCTTCCTCCTCGCGCCACGCCGCGAACTCGCGCGCCGCGCACAACTGCCTCTCGTCGAGTTGCGTCACTCGTTTCAGGCGACGATAGCGCAGGCGGGGATCCTCGCTGTACTTCGCGGGGTTCATCATCTCCTCGAAGTCGGGGGCAAGCCACCCAAGGCGCCCCTTCGATTCGAGCTCGCTTCTCATCTTGCGGTATACGCGCGGAAGATAGATCACGTCGTCGGCCGCATAGTCTATTTGAGAATCGGAAAGCGGGCGCTGCGACCAATCGGTATAGGAGTCGGTTTTCTTGAGCGCGACGCCGCAAACAGCATGCACGAGCGCCCCGTAGCCAATCTGCTGCGTATGGCCGAGAAGAGCCGCAGCCACCTGCGTGTCAAAAAGGGGACGCGGCATCGATCCCACCTCACGCAGGAGAATCTCTATGTCCTGCCCGCCCGCGTGAAAGAGCTTCACCGTGCGCTCGTCTTCGAGAAGCGGGGCGATCACGGAAAGGTCGTCCACCGAGAGCGGGTCGATGATGGCGACTTCGTCGTCAGTGGCCATCTGCAAAAGGCAGAGCTTCGGATAGTAGGTTGTCTCGCGGAGGAACTCGGTATCGATGGCAAGCACCTCGGCGCCCGCGACGCGTTCGACGAACGCTTCGAGGCTCGCTTGGTCGGCTAGGTACAAAATGGTTTCCTTACTTATCTAGCACGCCTAATCGCGTGTTGCTTTACAATTCTCATAATAGCAATCGAAGGGGAATCTGTGAAACTACTCGTGCTGAACAACCTGGCGTCTGGTTACGGAGAAGGCGCGATTTACGATTTTGTGCGATCGTTCGCCGCCGACGGCGACGAGGTCTGCCTGCGCTCGACCGATGGGACGACCGAACTCGAAAGCTTGATCACCGACGCTCGCGACTTTGACGCGGTCATCGCGAGCGGCGGCGACGGAACGGTCACGACCACCGCGTATTCCCTTGCCGGCACAGGAATTCCCGTCATGCCCTTTCCCGCAGGCACCGCAAATCTTCTCGCGCTGAACCTTGCAGCGCCCAACGAGCCCCATGCGCTCGCGAAGATGCTGCGCGCCGGAATCACGCTCGATTTCGACATGGCCGAAATCGAATTTCACGCCGATGACGGCGAATCCGCGAAGAAAGGCTTCGGCATCATGGCGGGTGCCGGGTACGACGCGACGATCATGAAGGGGGCACAGCCCTCGAAACGCCTGCTCGGGCCTATGGCGTACTTTTCCGCTGCGCTCGCAAACCCCCTGCCTCCCACCTCGAAGATCACGCTCACGCTCGACGGCGAGACTGTTGAGGAAGAGGGGTTGGGAATTCTCATCGTGAACTTCTCGAAAATTCAATTCGATATCTCCGTCACGAACAAGAACAGCCCGCGCGACGGCATGCTCGACATCGTGGTGCTGAAGGCCGAAAACGCGTTTGGGCTTTTACCGGCGCTGTTCGCCCGCGCCATCGACCACGAGGGCAATTTCAAGGACAGCCCCGAGACCATCGAGACGTTCCAGGCGAGGGAGGTTATCGTCGAGGCCGACCCACCGATGCAGATTCAATACGACGGCGAGGTCGCAAAGGCGACGACGCCCTTCGCAGCACGTATCCTCCCCAGCGCCGCGCGCTTCGTCGTGTCGGAAGAGTGCGTCGAGCTGTTCGGCGCCGAGGGCGACGCGAAACTTGCCCCCTGGACCGACAGGGAGGCTTAGGCGAAAGAGGCGGCGGGCGAATTGGAAGCCGCCGCCCTACGCGAAACCTTCTGGCTGGTTGTCCGCTCGAGCAGCCCTGCGAACGCGCAACCAGCTTCGAGCCGTCTAAAAAGCCGACGGGTCATCAAGATACGCAGCTTTCCCGCATCGCATCGCTTTCAATCAGCTCGCTTGCACCAACATACGTCTCACGGGTCCACGGGTCTCACGATAAAGAAAAAGCCCCTCTAACGAGGGGCTTTCGAATTCAATGGTGTCGGAGGCGGGATTTGAACCCGCACACCCGTTAAGTGGGCACTAGCACCTCAAGCTAGCGTGTCTGCCGTTCCACCACTCCGACGAATTTCTTGGCTGCGTCAAACGCAACGTTGCATATATTATCAGAACCAGCTAAGCGCGCAAGGGGTAATTTCAACTTTTTTGAAACACCTTCGATAAACCCGCCCAGAGGCCCTTCGGCATGCGGGAGCTACTCGCCCTCCCCCTTGAAAGCATCGCCCGCTTCAACAGCCTTTACGTCTGCAGAAGCCTCTTCGCGCGCCGTCTTCCCCACCGTGCCGTCGTTCGCAGGCGTGGAGCCCGCAGCAACTTCCTGCTTCCATTTCGCGAAATTCGACGACCAGCGCATCTGAATGAGCTCGAGCACAAAGGCGAACACCATGGCGAAGTACACCATGAGCTTCTCCATGTGCATGTCGAGAACCTCGATGCCCGAGTTAATGCCAAGCGAATCGAGCACGAGCAGAATTCCGATGACCGAGATAAAGCAGAGCGCGAGAATCTTCATCTCCGTGTGCTTGTTGATGAAGTCGGAAATCGGGTCGATGAACACCATCATCATGATGACTGCGATGACAACCGCGAGGATCATAATGATGAGGTAATTCGCCAAGCCCACCGCCGTGATAACCGAGTCGATTGAGAAGACGACATCCATCACCATGATGGTACCGATAGCCTGACCAAGCCCAATCTGATGCTTCGCCTTGTGCTCCTCGGAATGCGACGCCTTCTCCTCAGTGAGCGCGAGCACGTCGCGCAGCTCATCGATGCCTTTGTAGATGAGGTACGCGCCGCCAAGCAGCAACACGATGTCGCGCACGGAGAAGCCATGGGCGAAGAACCCGAGGTCAATCGTGAACAGCGGTGCAACCATATGCACAAGATAGCTCGCGAAGCAGAGGAAGATGCAGCGAGAAAGCATCGCGCCAGCAAGACCGAGCTTGCGGCCGATATGCTGCTTCTCCTCCGGCAGGCGATTCGAGGTGATCGAGATGAACACGATGTTGTCCACACCGAGCACGATCTCCAAAAAGATAAGCGTCACGAGGCTGATCCACGCCTCGGGACTTGCAAAGATGGAAAGGTCCACTGTCGTCGTCTCCTTTTCAGTTCCGGCCTTCTCGTCAAAATGCTCGGGGGTATAAAAAAAGACTCATGACGCACCGAGGTAATCGATGCGCCATGAGTCTCGCTATTTCAGACACGCCAGATCCGCCTTACGACGAACCACGATGTTGAACGTGCCGCGCGTATGTCGCGCCAGCTACTCCCCCACGGGCAGTGGGTATCCTACCATGGAGCTATGAACGGGCAATGCTATAATCGGCGAAATGCACAAACCATCCAGGAGCAAAGCATGACAATCGATAAGTTCGAAGATGCGCCCTATCGCAACCACGAGCCCGAGTTCACCGACATCGAAGGTTCCGTGAAGTATATCGACGGCTCGAGCCTTGCGCGGCCGTTCGAGCTCCCCCGCACATCGTACGCCCTAGCCGGGGTCTTCATCATTGTTGCAGCCCTCATCGGCGCCTTCATGCTCGCGAAGTACTTCGACGGCGTCTACGGCGCACCTGCTCGAGCGGAGCAGACGGTCGCAGACAACCTCGCGCGCGACGTGAGTTACGACATCCCCAACCTCACGACGTATATGGAAAGCGACGACAACGCGATTAAGCAGGCGCTCGCCAACGCCGGGTACCCCACCTACGAGACGACCAAAGAAGGCGAATACCCCGATGGCGGCTTCGATATCGTGAAGCTTCCGAGCGACGTCTCCCTCGCAGAGGCCGGCATGATGTACGCAAGCGGCATATCGAGCCTTTCGGCAACGGATGCCTCGCGCCTTCTGAAGGGCTCGTGGACGCTTTCGGTTAACCGTTCGGGCACGACTGACATGAGACTGAAGTTCGCCGACTTCTCGTCGGGCGGCGTAGATGCGGCTATCCAGGATGCTATGGCGGCTTCAGGGCTCGCTGAGGCGCCGATTGTCGATTCGGGAACCGACAGCGCAGGAAACACCTATCGCTCCGGCACGATTGACGCAAACGGCGCGTCGTACAACTGGCGAGTTTCCGCGATTCCGCTGTCGAGTGTCTATAAGATCAAGGGACTTCCCGACACCGCGATCTACGTCGGCGTGCGCATGATGAAGTAAAAGACGGAAGGCGGCCTTAGAACGCCGCTCACGGCAAAACATTTCAAGGTGCGAGAACGGGTTGCAACTTGGGCGGATTTCCCACCCTACCAAACTTTTTCAAAAAAGTTGAGATTAGGGGTTGGCAAAGATTCTCGTTCTGGTAAACTATCGTCTTGTTGACGCGCCAAGCAGATACGCGGAGCGAAAACAAATCATGGGCGGTTAGCTCAGGGGGAGAGCACTACCTTGACACGGTAGGGGTCACAAGTTCAAATCTTGTATCGCCCACCATGAATCCAAGAGCCAGGCAAAGCGCCTGGCTCTTTTGCTTTCCGCAGAATCCACTAGAGGCAACCAAAGCCATGCCACATCATCGGGACGCCTTCCGCTACCAGGATAAACCAAGGCCGCCATCGCCCGGCCAAGAGGCGATAGCGGCCTTCTTGATAGCTAAAAAGGTGACGAAACCCTCAAGCGAGAGAGCAAGCCACGTTAATGTTGTTGTGCCGCTATCTGCTCCCCGATAAGATGTGGGATTCCCACGACGAGCGCATTGCCCATGCAGAACGCGCGATGGCCATCGGTCATGCCGACATTTGTCCAACCCCTCGGAAAGCCCTGCAGCTGGTCGAGTTCGTCTGGAACAAGGCGACGATAACGCCCATCGATTTCCACAATATGCTTGAAGCGGGATGCCCCCGAGCCGCCCTCCCCAGTCAGAATCGTGCGGGACGGGTTGGAAAGCAAGTCGGGAAAAGCCATCGATCCTTCAGAATAATGGTACTTGAAACCTGTCTGCTTGTTCACGCGCTCCTCGCTCTTCGAACCCTTGAGGTAGCGCCACCTCTCAAGCTTCTCCTCGGGAATATAAAACGACTCTGGTACTTCCTTCGGCGAGACAATCACATCACCGAGCGTACGGCGCTCACCGCAGAAGTCCTCGGCGACATCACACGTGACAACATGGAAATCGCTCATCGCCCCAGCGGTGCCGAACGGCGATTTGCCTTTGCCGCCTACGTTGAACGATTGCGTAGCCTCGTACGGGTCATTCGGGACCATGAAATCAGTGAAGACTTCTGGCTTTACTATCGGCAAAGCAGAAGACAATACCCCACTCGAAATGCGCTCTTCGAGGTTCCAGCTCTCGGATGTGAGCTCAGCGTAAATATAAACACGCTTGCGGCGCTGCGGGAAACCGTACTCAGCGCTGTTGACCACACGCCATTCAACGGAGTAGCCAAGATCAGACAGGCATGACAACATGATGGCGAAATCGCGACCGCGTTGCGAGGCGGGACTCTTCAATAGCCTGTCGACGTTCTCGAGAAGGACATATCGAGGCTCCTTCAGATGCAGAAATCGGTAGATATCCCACCAGAGCACGCCCTTCTTGCCCTCGATACCACCAGCCTTCGCGAGCGGTTTAGCAACCGAATAATCTTGGCAAGGAAAACCACCAACGACCATATCGACATCGGGAATATCAATATCGCCCTTTTCGTAAGCATCGAGTACCTTATTGATATCCTCGTTAACGCAGCTTCCTTCTCCGAAACGTTCCTCGTAGCAGCGCCAGGCAAACTGCTTGCTATCGTTTCCAGGCGGTTCCCACTGATTCGCCCAAATGGTCTCAAAAGGACCCGCAGACGGCATATCGAATTCAGGATTGTCGGGATTGCTATAGCCCTCCAGACCAAGGCGAAAGCCTCCCACGCCGGCAAACAGCTCGGCAACTTTGATAGTATTCATGGCACGTTTCTCCTTAGCTACTGTGCCTGTTGAATTTCACAGAAGGCTATTGTATCCGATCAACACCGCTATGGGAAGATCCGATTATGGGACACCCAGAAAAAGAGCACTAACCTCTTTCGCTGTCGTTGTCCCCTACCAAATCGACAATGCTGTACACGTAATCGTTATTCAGCCAGAAGCTCTGCTTCGTCATCCAGCGTCCGTCCGGCAACGGCGAGGCATGTCTCTCGACATCGCCGATTTCCGAACCGTCCATGAAACGATATGCGCTCTTTCCCGTGTGAGGACGGACGTGCGCAACAGGGTTATCCTGTTTGCCGGGCAAGTTGTTTTTGACAACGATTTTGCCGTCCTTTTGCCTTACCGGCACAAGCTCAACGCCTTCAGCTATGACTTCCCTTGTCTTGTCCCAAACATCATGCAAGGGGCCTTCCAGGTCGGTAATCGGCATGCTCCAGAAGCGGGCTCCACGCAGAACCATCTCCTTGCCAACCTGCTGAAAGACGACGAAGAGAAACCTGATCTCATCAAAATAAGTAAAGAGATCGGAATGCTCCCAATCCTCCTCTTCGAGCAGCTCGACAAAATCGAACGTGTCAAGCGACAGACTTTCCTTCACTCCGCCATGCGGCTTAACCCTGATAGTTCGAACACTGATACCTGCCTTCTCAAACTCCTGCGCATGTTCGCCTCGTAGACCGAGAAGCTTATAAGTGATTGAAACCCATTGCGCCTTGTTCCCCGTGTATGCCATTCCAAGCATTTCGCAAAGCTGTTTATCAGTTTTCCCAGCATGAGCGTTAATCACGGACAGCACATATTCATCGAAAGTCTGCTTATTCAGAACGGAAGCGTCTTCAATGATGCTCTCGCTGTCTTCCGGCTCGCTCATAATGTAGTGATGCAGTACGTAATCCATATACTGACGCTTGAAGCAGAAATTCCGCTGCTTTGCCTGTCGGGCAGGATTTCGATATTGATTAACCCAGGACTTGGCGGCAGTCGCGCCTTTAGTGCACGCTCCAAGATAGCGCGTCAAGCTCTCGCTCAGCATGTCAGCTTCGCCGTCCATGACCATCTTCTGAATTAACTCATAGTCTTGCTTGATGATTGCCCAGTCAACATCAGACGGCGTAAACATAATCACATACTTGATTTTTTGGTCAAGCTTTTCGATGGAACGGTCGCGTTCGTAGTAGATGAGAAGTATAAGGGATGCTTTGTGCCAAACGCCAGAATCTTCAAGGTTGGCCTCAATGCGTTCATCGTAATGTATATTAGTGATGGAAAGCCGCTCTCCAGCAGACAGTTCTCCGTCCTTTTTGACGTCGTAGCAGGTAGCCTTCAGCTCTACGCCAGCATCTGGAAAATCAGGGTGCTCATCGCTATTCGCCTTGTAACCAAAGTAGCGCTCCTCGATGAGCGTGCCCATACCGCCTTTGAACTTAACGTTGCCATAATCCTTCATCGACGAATCATCAGGCGATATACCGAGCATAAGCACCTCTCGAAAAGAATGACCTATGAGCTTCTTGGCATACCGCAACAGCTCATCTGGATTGCTGAGGTCGAGCGTTCTGCACTCGTTGGGCGAAAGCTTCCATACCGACATGATTCTTCCCCCCTACCCGAAAACAAGATAGTGCTAACGTTTGGCGTAAGCCCATGATAGCCGCCTTTTCGGGATATGTGAGAGACTTGTGATATAAAAAACGACCCAGTCAAATGACAAGGTCGTTTGAGATTCTGGAGCGGACAACGGGGTTCGAACCCGCGACCCCCACCTTGGCAAGGTGGTGCTCTACCAGCTGAGCCATGTCCGCGTCGCGAGGTAGTATATTACGCCTTTCTACCTCATTGCGCAACCCCTAATCTCATTTTTTTTGATATTAGGGGATATTGCAAGCTAACGGGAAATCGATCCCTGAGGGTAAATAACCATCAGCACGAGAAGGGACACGATGAAAATGATCGCGAAGATGATCGTGATGCGATCAAGGTTCTTCTCGACGATGCTCGTACCCGTCTGCGTGGAGTACACCGAGCTGGCAATCATGTCGGAGATGCCGGTGCCCTTGCCAGAATGCAAAAGAATGAAGATGATCAAGCCAATGCCGGAGATGACCAGCAGAATCAGCATGAGGATGAGCAATGGATTCAAAACGTTACTCTTTTCGTTACTCGATTACTACCTGTTGCGCATCGCGCGCAACCATACGCAAGTTATAGATTATACGGGAAACGGCATAACGAAACAAGGGCTTCCTCCGCCAAATCCTGACCGAGGGAAGCCCCTACACGAATCGTCCGCAAACTTCGCAAATGAATCAGGCGAGCAGGCTCTTTCCCGTCATCTCGCGGGGAGCCTCAACGCCCATCGCCGCCAACATCGTCGGCGCAATGTCGCAAAGCGCGCCCTCCTCACCTGAAAGGCGAAGACCACGCCCCGAGTAGTCGACGAGCGCAAAAGGAACCGGTGCGGTGGTGTGCGCAGTATGGGGAGAGCCGTCCTCGGCAAGCATCTTGTCTGCGTTACCGTGATCGGCGGTGACGAACGCCACCCCTCCTGCGCGCTTAACAGCGGAAAGCACCTGTTCAACGCCAGCATCAACCGACTCGACGGCAGCGACCGCCGCGGGAATGACGCCCGTATGCCCCACCATGTCGCAGTTCGCGAAGTTCACGATGTACACGTCGGCCTCGCCCCCATCGATTGCCTGCGCCAAATCGCGCGCAACCTCGGGCTCGCTCATCTCCGGCTGCAGATCGTAGGTGGCCACCTTTGGGCTCGCCACGAGCTGGCGCTCCTCCCCCACTTTGGGCTCCTCGCGGCCCCCATTCAGGAAGAACGTAACATGCGCGTACTTCTCGGTCTCCGCGATGTGATATTGGCGAAGACCCCGCGCCGCGAGCACGTCGGCCAAGACGTTGTCGGGGAACTCCTTCGGAAACGCCACAGGCGCGAGGATATCGGGATCGTACTCGGTCAGGCAGACGAAGTTCACCTGCGGGAACACTGGCCGCTCAAACCCATCGAAAGCGGGATCGACGAACGCGCGCGTCAACTCTCGCGCCCGATCGGGCCTGAAGTTGAAAAAGATGACGCCGTCGCCGTCGCGAACCCCGCGGGGGCCAAGCGCGCACGGGACCAAGAACTCATCCGTTACGCCATCGGCGTACGAGTCTGACACCACGTCGCACGCCCCGCAGTCGACAGAAGGCGTCGCGCAAACGATTGCCTCCCACGCCTTTTGCACGCGGTCCCAGCGCTTGTCGCGATCCATCGCGTAATAGCGCCCGCAAATCGACGCGATGCGGACTCTCCGCCCCCATCCCTTCGAGGCGATAAGGCGCTCGAGCTCGGCAACGTAACCCTCACCGCTCGAGGGCGGCACGTCGCGACCGTCGAGGAAGCAGTGAACGCGGATGTCCTCAAGACCGCGCGAGACCGCATGCTCGAGGATCGCGAAAAGGTGCTCGTTGCTCGAATGGACGCCGCCATCGGAGAGAAGCCCCATGACATGCAGCGCACGGCCTGGCTCCTTGGACGAATCGAGGCACGCGTTGATGACCTCGTTTTCGTCGATGGAACCCGTGCGGCACGCGCGGTTGATGCGTGTGAGCTCCTGATGGACGATGCGGCCGGCGCCGATGTTCAAATGCCCGACCTCGGAGTTGCCCATCTGGCCCTCCGGCAGGCCGACCGCCTCGCCGGACGCCTGAAGGCGCGTGCACTCGCCCGCGAACAGCTTATCGAGAAAAGGCGTGCGAGCAAGCGAGATGGCGTTGCCGGGACCTGCGGGCGCAAGCCCGAAGCCGTCCATGATGACGAGGCACACGGGAAGCGCGAGGCCCTCGCGAACAGACGAATCGAGAACGCCCATTACTGCATGACCGCCTTGACGAGCTGGATGAAGGAATCGCATTTGAGGCTCGCACCGCCGATAAGCCCGCCGTCGATATCGGGCTCCGCCACGAGCGCGTCGACGTTTCCGGGGTTCATCGAGCCGCCGTAGAGGATGCGCATAGCCTGGGCCGTTTCCTCGCCGAAGAGCACGGCGAGGTGTGCACGGATGGCCGCACACACCTCTTCTGCCTGCTCGGGCGTCGCCGTACGGCCGGTGCCGATAGCCCAAATAGGCTCGTAAGCCACGACGCACTTCGCGGCGTCATCCGCATCGACGCCCGCGAACGCAGCTTTCACCTGGGCACACACGTACTCATTCGTCGTACCCTCATCGCGCACGGCGAGCGACTCGCCAACGCATACGATCGGCGCAAGGCGCCCGCCCAGAAGCGCACGCACCTTCTTGTTCACGTCCTCATTCGTCTCGCCGAAAAGCCCGCGGCGCTCCGAATGCCCGACGATGCAATAGTCGCAGCCGCACTCGCGGATCATGGGCACAGAAACCTCGCCGGTAAACGCGCCGGCTTCCTCCCAGTACACGTTCTGCGCACCGACGAAGATCTTCGTCTTGTCGAACTCGAGCACCGTCTTCACCGGCTTCAAATCGACAAACGGCGGGCAGATGACTACATCGACCTTGTCCTCCCAGTCCTTCCACCAGTTATTGGAGATCTCCTGGGTGAGCACGACCGCCTCGCCGATGGCGTTGTTCATCTTCCAGTTGCCTGCCATCATAGGTTTTCTTGCCATGGCTAGTCCTTTCCGCGAAAAAGAACGGGGAGACGAAAGCACGCTACGCGCGCCTTGCCGCCTCCCCTCTTTGCATACCGCCAGTTTAACGCAGCGCCTCGACGCCGGGAAGCGCTTCTCCCTGCACGAGTTCCATACTTGCGCCGCCGCCGGTCGAGATGAAGGTCATCTGGTCAGCAAGATCGAACTTGTTGACCGCAGCAACCGAATCGCCACCGCCGATGACCGTGTCAGCCTCCTTGTTGGCGGCCACCGCGAGCGCAACCGCCTTCGTACCCGCAGCGAACGCGTCCATCTCGAACACACCCATAGGGCCGTTCCAGAACACCGTCTGCGCACTGGCGATGGCCTCGGCGTAGAGCTTAGCGGTCTCGGGTCCGACATCGAGGCCCATCATGTCGGCGGGGATGGCATCAACCGAGCAGGTGAGCGTGTTCGCGTCCTCGGCGAACCTGTCGGCGCACACGACGTCGACGGGAAGGAGCAGCTTGCAACCGCGAGCAGCCGCTTTCTCCATCATCTCGCCGGCGCGAGCGACCCACTCGTCTTCCTTAAGCGAGGTGCCGACCTGCTTGCCCTCGGCCAAAAGGAACGTGAAGCACATACCGCCGCCGATGACGAGCGTCTCGCACTTGTCGATGAGGGCGTCGATGACCTTAATCTTGTCGGAGACCTTCGATCCTCCGAGAATCGCGACGAAGGGGCGCTTCGGGTTCTCGAGCATGCCCGTGAGCGTGGACACCTCGCGCTGCATGAGGTAGCCCGCGTACGACGGAAGCAGCGCCGCGACGCCCGCCGTCGAGGCATGCGCGCGATGGGCCGTGCCGAACGCGTCGTTGACGTAGGCGTCACCGAGCTTGGCGAGCTCCTCGCAAAACGCGGGGTCGTTTTTCTTCTCGCGCTTGTCGAAGCGCAGGTTCTCGAGCAGGAGCACGTCCCCCTCGCGAAGCGCCGCCGCCTTCTCCTGCGCATCCTCGCCCACCGTGTCTTTTGCGAACGCGACCGGCTTGCCGAGAAGCTCCGCCAGGCGCAAGGCGGCTGGGCGGAGAGAGAACTTCTCCTCGAAGCCCTCGCCCGACGGACGGCCGAGATGGCTCATGAGGATGACGCGCGCGCCATCGCCGACAAGCTTCTCGATGGTCGGCAGCGCCGCCTTGATGCGCGTGTCGTCGGTCACGACGCCGTCGGACACGGGAACGTTGAAATCGACGCGCACGAGTACGCGCTTGCCGCGCGCATCGAGATCGTCGATGGTCTTGATTGATGCCATTGAGTCTCCTCTTTCAACAAAGAAACGGGCGGCAAGAAGCCGCCCGATCATACGTGATTCAGATTACAGAAGAATCTTCACCAGGTCCTTCACGCGGTTCGAGTAGCCCCACTCGTTGTCGTACCAAGACACGACCTTCACGAGGTTGGACTTGCCGCCCATGACCATGGTAAGTCCGCTGTCGAAGATGGAAGAATGGTCGTTGCCCACGATGTCAATGGACACGATCGGGTCCTCGGTGTATTCGAGGATGCCGGCAAGCTCGCCCTCGGCGGCTTTCTTCATCGCGGCGTTGATTTCCTCGGCCGTGACCTCGCGATCGAGCTCAACGGTCAGGTCGACCATCGACCCGTCGGGGGTCGGGACGCGCGTGGCGAAGCCGTCGAGCTTGCCCTTGAGCTCGGGAAGCACGAGGGCGACTGCGCGAGCGGCGCCCGTAGTGGTCGGGATCATCGACATGGCTGCGGCGCGGGCGCGACGCAGGTCCTTATGCGGAAGGTCGAGGATCTTCTGGTCGTTGGTGTAGGAATGGATGGTGTTCATGTAGCCGCGCTTGATGCCGAAGTTCTCCATGAGAACCTTCGCAACCGGTGCCAGGCAGTTGGTCGTGCAGGAAGCGTTGGAGATGATGTTGTGCTTCTCGGCGTCGTACTCGCCGTCGTTCACGCCCATGACGATGGTGGCGTCCTCGCCCTTCGCAGGGCACGTGATGACGACCTTCTTCGCGCCGGCCTTGATGTGAGCGCTTGCGAGCTCGCCGGTCTTGAAGATGCCCGTGGATTCCACGACGACCTCCACGCCCAGCTCGCCCCAGGGAAGGTTGTTGGGGTCGCGCTCGGAAAGGACCTTCACGGCATAGCCGTCGGCAACAAAGCCGTCTTCGGTGACCTCAACCGTGTCAAAGGCACGTCCATGAACGGAATCGTACTTGAGCAGGTGCGCCATCGTAGGGATGTCGCCCAAGTCGTTCACGGCGACAACCTCGATCGCGGGATCTTTCACCATCGCGCGGAACGCCAGGCGTCCGATGCGACCGAAACCGTTGATGCCTACCTTGATTGCCATGCAAATCTCCTTTCGAAGGATTACTTTCCTTGACGCACAGGGTCAGTCTAGCCGACCTTGCGCGAATGGATGCCGTCTTCGGGCGAATTGCCTGCGGAGCCGCTACCCTTTTCGGTTTGCGGCTTCGCGCGCAAGCTGCTCGATGCGCCGAATGCGATGATAGACCGCCGATTTGGAGAGCGGCGGGTTCGCGCGCTCGCCGAGCTCCTTGATGCTCGCGTCGGGGAAGCTCACGCGCAGGCGGATGAACTCCTGCAGCGCAGGCGGCAGGTTCTCCATGCCGTGCGCCTCAAGCACCGTGCGGATGGCAAAGAGCTGGTCGACCGCCGCGGACGACGATTTCGCCTGGTTCGCTATCTCGGCGTTCGTCATGCGGTTCACGTCGTTGCGCACGCTCTTCACAACGCGCTCCTGTTCAAGCCGCAGCGCGCATTGATGGGCACCGACGAACGCGAGGAACTCGAGAATTGCGTTTCCCGACTTCAGGTACACCATATACGAGCTGCGGCGCTGCATGATGCGCGCTTTGATCCCCTTGTCAGCGAGCAGGGCCACAAGCCCCTCGGCGAGGGACTCGGACTCGACGGTGATCTCGAAATGGAAGTCGCCGCGCGGGTTCGCGATGAAACCGCTGCCCAAAAACGCGCCGCGCACGTAGGCTGCGGCGCAGCACTGCTTGGCCACGATGTCGGGACGAATGCCAACCTCCAGGCCGCCTTCCTTGGTGATGACGCCCAAATCGAGCAACGATTTGGGCAGATGGGGCTGCGCGGGAACCTCAATCAGGTAGTTTGGCGTCTTATGGAGCACGCTGCGGCGCACGGTGAGCTCGGTTCGCAGCTGGTAGATGCCATGCAAAAGCTTGATCACAAGGCGCGCAACGCTCGGCACATCCGTAGCGATTTCAACGCGATAGCGCCCAGGACCGGAGACGAACAGCGTTCCCTCGATACGCACGAGCGCGGCGAGCGTTGCCTTCCCGCAATGCGAGCACTCGGGCAGAACGCGCGCAAGCTCGTCTTTTACTTCCGCCGTGAACGACATAGTTTGAGCACCCCCCAAAGCGCTTCCCGAAAAGCCTCCGGATCATGCCAGGTCGGACGCTTGTGGTCGACCAGGTCGCGAACGATAACGCGCGGGCCTTGGGCCTGGATGGCCATAACGTCGTCGTAGGTGACCGCGACCGAGTGGATACCCGCGGACTCCTGGGGGTCAGCCGCCGAAGGGGCGAAGGCGTTCTGGTCAGGCGAAAGCGGATGCGACGAATGCACAAGCACGTAATCGAGAAGGCCGCGCATGCCGTGGTCGAGCAACGCCTCAACGTGCTCGCGGGCGCTCAGACGGAGCGTCTCGCCCTGCACGTCGGCTAGCCCACAAACGAACACCGTGGCGCCCTTCGATTCGCGGATTGCCTCGACGACGCCCGGCACGAGCAGGTTCGGGATGATCGACGTGAAAAGCGAGCCAGGGCCGAGCACGATAAGGTCAGCCGCGCGAATGGCCTCGAGCGCAGGGGCATAGGGCTCGATCGATCCCTGACCTCGAAGAATCACGCGCGAGAGCGCGATGTCGGAATGACACGCAACCGCCTGGCCCTCGAGCAGCTCCCCGCCGCGCGTCTTCGCAGCAAGCGTGACGTGGGTCAGCGTCGAGGGGTACACATGTCCCCGCGCGTCGAGCATGTGCTCGCACACCGAGATTGCCTCGGGGAACGATCCGCACGCATCCTCGAGCGCGACCAGCATCAAGTTTCCAAGCGAATGATTGTTCGCAATGGGGAAGCGATATTTGAACGCGCGAGTGAGCGGGTCTTTCGGGTCGGCCGCCATCGCGAGGATACACTTGCGCACGTCGCCTGGGGGCGTCACGTCCGCCTCCTCGCGCAAAAGACCAGTCGAGCCGCCGTCGTCTGCCATGGCCACCACGGCGCTCGTCTCCACTCCGAGGGAGAGAAGAGTTCGGATGGAAACCGGCGCACCCGTGCCGCCGCCGATGACGACAGCGTGAAGCTTGTCGCCGCGGGGAGCGTGGGCCGCGCGGGGCAAAGGCAGATCGCGCAGCGCCGCGAAGGCCGCAGTCGCCGAGGGGTCTTGGATGAAGGGACGCTTCTTCTTCATACAACTACTCCTGGGCGGCGCGGGGCGCGAGCTTCAGGTCGCGGTGAGCAACCGAGACGCGGTAACCGTTCGATTTGAGGTAATCACCCGTCGATTCAGCGATGGCGACGCTTCGATGCTGCCCGCCCGTGCAGCCGATGGCGATGGCGAGCTGCTGCTTGCCTTCGGCGACGTATCCAGGCATGACGCAGTCGAGCAGCGCGCGCCAGCGCTTCACGAACTCGACGGTTTCCTCGCGATACATCACGAAATCGCGAACGGGAGCATCAAGACCTGTGAGGAAGCGCAGGTCGGGATCGTAATAAGGGTTCGGAAGAAAGCGCACGTCCATGACGAGGTCGGCGTCGGTGGGGGCGCCGTGCTTGAAACCGAACGAATACACCGTGACCGCCAGGCCGCGACGCTCGTTTCCGCGGGCGAAAATCGAGCGGATGGTTTCGCGCAACTGCTGCGGGAGCATGTCGGTGGTGTCGACAACGTGGTGCGCCATCTCGCGAAGATCGTAGAGCATCTGACGCTCGCGCTCGATGCCCTGCGCAATGGTGGTGCCGTCGGTGCACAGCGGGTGGCGGCGACGCGAGGACTTGTAACGAGCGACGAGTTTGTCGTCCGCAGCGTCGAGGAACAGCACGCACACGTCGATTCCCTCGCGCTCGAGCTTCTCGACCTCGCCCTTCAGATTGGGGAAGAAATCGCGGTTGCGCGCGTCGCACACCACAGCGAGGCGTCGGCTCGCATCGGGCTGGCCGGGCATGCCCTTGAGCGCGAGCAGGTTCCCAATAAGGCTCGCCGGCAGGTTGTCGACGCAGAAGAAGCCCAGGTCCTCGAAGACGTGCATCGCCTCGGTGCGCCCGGCACCGCTCATGCCCGTGACGATGACGATCTCGGGCATGTCCTCAAGCGCGATCGTATCCTTTTCGAAAGATCTCTCAGCGCCGTCCTCGTACTCGTCCTCGGGAATCTCCTCGCGGTTCTCATGCCGTGCATCCATGGTGTGCAACCCCCTACTCGCCGCCAACGACCAGTTCATCTTTTCGCTCGCTATTATACTGCTCGATCACCTTGTGGAGCTCCTCGGCGACCTCGTCGGGCACCACATGGGCCTCCTTGATCTCCGCCAAGCTCGCCGCCTTGAGGTTCTTGAAGGATTTGAAATGCTTGAGCAGGGCTTTCTTGCGAACAGGACCCAAGCCTGCGACCTCATCCAAGATGCTTGCCGTCATGCCCTTGCCGCGGAGCTCGCGGTGGAAGGTAATCGCGAACCGGTGGGCCTCGTCGCGTACCTGCTTCACGAGGTAGAGCGACGCCGACCCCGAGGGCAAAACGACCGGACCCGTGTCCTGCCAGGGGACGAAGAGCTCCTCGTCGCGCTTCGCCAGGCCGCACAGCGCGATGTCATCGATTCCCATCTGGTCGAACATCTCCATAACGGCCGACAGCTGTGGCTTGCCGCCATCGAGGATGATGAGATCGGGCTTGCTGCCGAAGCGCTCATCCGCCATACGCTCGGCGCAGTAGCGGCGGCTCATCACCTCCTGCATCGAGAGGAAGTCGTTCGCCTCGTCGAGCGGCGTCTTGATCTTGAAGCGGCGGTACTGGTTCTTGTCGGGCTTGCCACCCGTGAACACAACCATCGACGCGACCGTATAGGATCCGTGAATCGTCGAAATGTCGAAGCACTCGATGCGCATGGGCGGCGCGTCGAGCGCGAGCGCGCTCTCGAGCTGCAGCAGCGCATCGTTCACGCGTTTGTCCTCGTAGTTCGTGCGCACCTTGTAGCGCATGAGCGTGTGCTTCGCGTTCGTCTCCGCCATGTCGACAAGCGCCGCCTTCTCCCCCTTCTGCGGAGCCGAGAAGCGCACTTTCGCCCCGTGCGCACTCGCAAGCTTCTCGGTGAGCCACGTCTCCATCGACTCTTCGTCCTCGGGCAACTCCCGTACGATGACCTCGTGGGGAATGGAAGTGGTCGTGTCGTAGTAGCGCAACAGGAAGTTGTGGAGAAGGTCCTGGTCGGGAACGTCGCGCCCGCGGTTCAAGACGAACTCGTTGGAGTTGATGATGCGCCCCTCGCGGATGACGAGCACGTGCGCGCCCGCGATCGTCTCCTCGCGGAAAAGGCCCACGACGTCGGCGTTCAGGTTGTGGGCGGACACCGCATGCTGCTTGTCGGTGAGCGAGTTGATGGTGTCGATGCGCGCCTTGATTCGGGCGGCGCGCTCGAAGTCGAGATCGGCCGCTGCGTCGGCCATCTCGGCCGAGAGCTCGTCGAGGAACTCCCGGTGCTGCCCCGCGAGGAAGCGCTCGATGCGGCGCACGTTCACGGCGTACTCCTCGGGGGTGATGCGCCCGCAGCATGCGCCGGGGCCTAAGCCCACATGGCAATCGAAGCAGGGGCGCACGTCGGATTTCATCATCGCGAGCGGATCGTTCTCAAGGCGGCGCGAGAGATTCCGCCAATCGGCGCACGACGTCGCGCACAGGGGCACGACACGCCGCGCGATGTCGACCATGCGGCGGGCCGCACGCGAATCAGTGTAGGGTCCGAAGTAGCGCGTGTCGGGCTTGTGCTTCTCGCGCGTGTACTTGATGGCGGGAAACACGTCGCCTTTCGTGAGCGCGATGAACGGATAGGACTTGTCGTCCTTGAAGTCGGCGTTGAAGAACGGAGCGTACTGGTTGATCAGGTTCTTCTCAAGGACGAGCGACTCGTGCTCATTGCCGACGACGATGTACTCGAACGAATCGATCTGGTCGACGAGCAGCGGGATCTTCGCACGGTCGTCCTGGAAGTTCACGTACTGGCGCATGCGGGCGCGCAGCTGCTTCGCCTTGCCCACGTAGATGACCTGGCCGTCCTTGTCCTTCCAGAGGTACACGCCGGGCAGGGTCGGCACAGCATCGAGACCGCGCTTGATGCGCGCAATCTTCTCTGCTTGGGTTTCTTTCACGTTGCTCTCTTCCATACCATGAAGTGTAGCAAATGCACACGGCGGCATGAGCTCGCCTGGCTTTTCGCTACACACTCAGCGTTTCCCTAGGCGTCGCCCGCATCGAGCTTCGCCCGAAACGAGATGGCGCGCGGCGTGTCGAGCGAGTCGAAATGCACGATGTAGGCACGCTTCTCCTCGTCGAGTCGTTCGATGACGCCCCGCCCGAACGCCTTGTGGAGCACGCAGTCGCCCGGCGAGAAGCGCGCATCGGCCGCCAAACCGGCCATCCATTTGTCGCTTGCGGCATACGCTGCCCGCGCGCAGGATAGCTCCTCGTCGCTCGGCTTGTTCGAGAACTGCAGAGCGCGCTGGTCGATGTCGAGCAAGAAGCGCGACGGGTGGCGCGGCGAGCCCTCGTGCGAGAAACCAGCCGCCTCGGTAAGATAGAGCCCGTCTCGCGCTCGGGTCACCGCAACAAATGCAAGCCTTCGCTCCTCCTCCATGCCCTCGAGCGTTTTCGTCTTGCGCGACGGGAGCACCCCCTCGGAAAGCGAGCACAGAAAGACATGCGGGAACTCCAATCCCTTGGCGGCGTGGATGGTCATGAGGCGCACCTTGTCCTGAGCTTCATCGAGCGCATCGGCATTGGTGAGCAGCGCCACATGGGAAAGATAATGCTCGAGCGTCACCTCCTCCCCGCAACTGTTCTCGAACTCGTAGATCGACTGCTTGAGCTCCGCCACATTGTCGAGTCGCTCCTGGCTTCCCTCCGTGCGAAGCGCCTGCTCATAGCCGCTTTCGTTGATGAGAGCCGCAAGCACCTCCGACACCGGCCTGCCCTCGAACGATCCGCGGAACTTGCGTACGAGCGCCACGAGCTGTTTCGCCTTGGTGCGCTTGAATATCTCATCCTCAATCGTCTGCTCGAGCGCCTGGAAAAGCGAGCACGCGTGCGTCTCGGCGTAATCCTTAAGAAACGTCATACGGCGCTGCCCAAGATTGCGCTTGGGAACGTTTGCCACACGCGTGAAGGAGAGGTCATCCTGATACGCGACAAGCCGCAGATAAGCGAGGGGGTCCTTGATTTCCTTGCGCCCGTAGAACGGCACGCCCGAATACACCGCATGCGGAATCTCGGCCCTCAGGAACGCCTCCTCCACCGGACGCGATGCGTAGTGCGCGCGGTAGAGCACCGCCATATCGCGATAACGTATGCCACCGTCATGGAGCGCACGCACCCCTTCGGCAATCCATTTCGCCTCGTCGTCGGAGGTTTTCGCGTGATGCCACACCGTAGGCCCGTGTTGGGTACGACACGCACGCAAATCCTTAGGGATGCGCTGGCGATTCTTCTCGATGAGCGAGTTCGCCACCGCGATGACCTCGGGGGTCGAACGGTAGTTCTCGAGCATCATGATGGTGCGCGTGTCTGGGAACACCTTGTCGAAATCGAGAAGGAAGCGCACGTCAGCGCCACGCCAGGTGTAGATGGTCTGGTCAGAGTCACCCACCACAAACAGATTTTTATGGTAGCCGACGAGCACGCTCATGAGCTCGTACTGCAACTTGTCGATGTCTTGGAACTCGTCGACCATGACGTATTCCAGGCGCTTCTGCCATTTCAGCCTGATGTCAGGGTGCTGATCGAAGATGTAGAGCACGACGACAATAAGGTCGTTGTAGTCGAAGGCAAAGCACTTCTTCTCTTGATAGAGATACCCGTAGAAGATGATGTCGCGCGCATCAGTTGCCTGCTCGTACTTTTCGCGCAGAGAGGCGAGCGGCATGGCAAGCAAGTCGCGGTAGTAATCGGGCCGTTCCTTGAGCTTCATGATCTCGATCATGTCGCGCGCGCGACCGAACGTCATATCGCGCAGCGTGAGCCCCCGCTCGTCGTAGATGATTTGAAGCATCTGGTCGATATCGGCGTTGTCGAGCACAAGAAAGCTCTTCGGATATTGAACGGCATGCGAATCCTCTTGCAGCACCGAGACGCAGAAACCGTGGAAGGTGTTGATGAAGCCCGTGTCGTTGTCGCCGGTGAGCGCGCGGATGCGATGGCGCATCTCGTTAGCAGCCTTATTGGTGAAGGTGACGCACAGAATATTTCCGGGCATGATGCCGAGGTCGTTCACCAGGTATGCAAAGCGTTCCGTAAGGGCGCGCGTCTTGCCCGTTCCCGCGCCGGCAATGACGCGCACGTAGCCCTCCGTCGCAGTAACGGCCTCAAGCTGTGCGGCATTGAGAGTTGGGGCCGCATCGCCGGGAAGCGCAGCCCGAGCACGCGGGCCGCCCGCATCATCCGCCTCCGCGTCGAGGCCCGAGCCGCGGCCCACCAGTTCCCCACCAAGCCGCGAGGAGATCAGGTATGTCATATCCTTGTGTTCCATGCGAACAGTCTATCAGATACGAACATATGTTCCAAGTACTACGCAGCAAATTGTACGAAAGACGACGACGCTAGCCTCAGGTCCGCCCCGCCTTTCCCGTCGATAAAGCCTCAGAGGTCGCGGGCTCAGCGCTACTCGGCGGATGATTCGTCTTCTAGGCCTTCGCCCAGCTTGCCCGCCTCTTTTGCTTCCTTCGCCTCGGCTAGTTCCGCAAACATCGTCTTCATCGTTGGATTGTTCCTGGTCAGACGCTTAATGGTGAGGTCTTGCGCCTTGTTGTTCGCCAGGCGCAGGTTGTTCTCCGATGACACCAGCGCATCCTTAGTTTTCTGCAAATGCGTGATAGTCTTGTCGATCTCCTCGATGGCGGTTTGGAACTTGCGGCTGGCGAGGTCGTAGTTGCGCCCGAACTTCGTCTTGAAGTCCTCCATCTGCTCCTCGAAGTGCGTGATGTCGATGTTCTGGTTGCGCACCTCGGCGAGCTCAGCCTTGTAAGAAAGCGCCGAAAGCGAGGCGTTGCGCAGGATGCTGATAATCGGGATGAAGAACTGCGGGCGGATGACGTACATCTTCTCGTAACGGTAGCTCATGTCGACGATGCCCTCGTTGTAGAGCTCATTTTCGGGCTCGAGCATCGTCACGAGCACCGCGTACTCGCAGTTCTTCTTCTTGCGATCGGAGTCGAGTTTCTTCAGAAAGTCCTCGTTTTTATGCTTGTGCGTGCTGTCGTCGCTCTCGTTTTTCATCTCGAACATGATGGAGACGACCTCATTGCCCTCGTCGTCCGCCTCGCGGAACACGAAATCGCCCTTCGTGCCATCGACCACGTCGTTGTCCTTCTCGAAGTATGCCTTCGGGAAGGCGGCGGCGCGCATCTTGTTGAATTCGATCTCGCAGTGCTGCTCGAGCGACTCGCCCACCATCTTGGTAGAAAGGCGCGCCTTCATCTCCTTGTAGCGGGCGATCTCCTCTTCCTTGTAGGCGATGAGCTCGTCTTTTGCGCGAAGCTTGGTCGCCATCTCCTCGCGCAGCGCGCTTATCTTCTGCTCGCCTTCGGCTGCCTTGAGCTTCACCTGTGCAGCAAGGTCGTCGCGCTCGCGCTCAACCTGGGTTCGCGCCTGCGTGACAGCAAGCTCCTTCTCGGTAGCGAAGGTCGTCTTTTGGGCTTCGAGCTTCTGCGTAAGCTCGGCAATCTTCGCATCACGGGAGGCGGTCGCGTCGGCCAAGGCCCGCTTGTGGTCGGCCTCGGTTACGCGCGCATCGGATGCGCGCTCGTCGGCAATGCGCGCGAGCTTCGACTTGAGCTCGGCGATTTCGGCGTCTTTGCTCGCGGTAACTTTGGAAAGTGCCGCAATCTGCTCGGCCTGCGCCGCACGGGAAGCCGCATCGTTTTCCCGTTTGATCGCGGCGAGGTTCTGGGTCAGCTTCGCGATTTCCGCATCGCGGGAAGCAATCTCGTCGCGCGCCTCCCCGCGCACCTTCTCGCCTGCAAGCGCCACCGCCTGTTCACGCTGTTCAGCGAAGAGTTTCTCGCGACGCTCGATTTCCCGATTGAACTCCGCGTCGCGCACCTGCTTCACGATGTCCGCAAAGCCCGACTCGTCCACCTGAAACACCGTCCCACAATGCGGACACTTAATCTCGTTCATAGGAACCTCCCTATATTATCTTTCGCACAGTATATTACTCTCGATACTACGACAAGCTTACGGAAACCCGATTTGTAGGCTTAGATTAATAAAGTACTCACCATCATGTTCGTAAACTTACCCATAGTCATACTTTAAAATCGACGCTGTCTCATATTTCGTATTACTGAGCAGATAGCTTCCGAACGCGCCCTATTATAAGCATCCAAATGCGAACGGGGGCCTTGCTTTGAAGGCCCCCGCTGTCGGCATCGTTCGCTCTCTTCGTTCGCTATTGCTGTGCGTCCCAGATGGCTCCCGTCTTGTGCCAGTTGCTGAAGTCGGTGGCCCAGCCGGTGATGTCGTATTCCACGATGGAGACGTCATTTTTACCGTCGCTCGTCGTCGTGTAGAACTTACGCACGCGGTTGTCGAACGGCACCTGCGCGAGCGTCTCACCGTACTTGGACGAGTCGCCGCCAACAGCCTGAATGATGGTCGGCTGCACGTTCACGTGCGCGACAGGCGTCGACACCGTCTTGATCGGCTGCGCGTCCGCCTCGGCCGATTGCGCCGGCTTGTAGAACATGATTGCGTTCGACGTGGAATCCCAATCCTCATAGATGCCCCAATCGCCGTGGTCGCTCGTCACGAGAATCGCGGTGTTGTCGTAGAGCCCCATGTCCTTCAGCTGACGGATGTACTCGGAAAGCATCTTCAAGCTGCCGCGAATCTGACGGATCGCATCGGAGTTGTCCGTGCCGATGTCGTTACCGTTCTCGTCGAGGTTGAACGGATAGTGGCCGCCGAGCAAATGGATGAAGCGGAAAGCACCCGTCTCGCCGTCGTCAGTCGCGGAAAGCTTCGTCGTCTTGAGCTTATCGTAATAGGCCCCGTCGTTCATCGTGTAAAGAGTGCTCTGCTGGACTTCCCCACCGTCGCTTTCCACCTGCAGCGTCATGCCATTGTTGACCTCGTCGGTGTAGAACCAGAAATACGGCTTGAACGCCCACGGTAAGTCTCGGTACATCGCGCACTTCCACAACGTGAAGAGCGTGCCCTCCTGATCGAGCAACGAGGGGGAATCCTCTTGGTTCATGGGGTGATAGTTCATGGTGAGGCCTGCCACGTGGCGCTGCACGTCCTCGCTCGAATATTCGGTTCCAAACGTGTCGGTGTAGATGCCCATGCTGTAGCCAGCGTTATGGATATCGTCGAGATACGTGCTGCGCTCATAGCGCGTAGCGAGGTACTGCGAGAAGAGCTCGCCCTGCTGCGGCAGCTGGCCGGTCAAGAGGAACGGCACGCCGTAGCGCGTGGGAACCATGGAGCCCGCAACATTGTTGTACCAGGTGAAACCCGTCCAGTCGTTGAATTCCTCCGGATGCTCCTGCATAATCTGGGACATCTGCTTCGTGTCGGTGAAATCGAGCACGAAGACGATGACGTTGCTTTTCTCGGAAACGGTGAACAGGCCGTCCTCAGTCATGCGCAAGTCAGCGACGTTCACCTGATCAGGCTCTTTCGTGGCCGCCTCGAATGCGCCCGACGTGAACAGACTACCCACGCCGACTCCCTGCACGATAATGAGCGCAAGGGAAAGCGCAACCGCGCCGCCGCGCGCGAGGCTCGTCTTCAAATGTCCCACAACAAGGGGGATCGCCACGACGACGATCCACACCACAGTGCTCACCAGCATGATTGACGTATAGTCGCCCCAGTTCACCGACTTACCGTCCGCGGTGGGCAGCTCGGAGTTCAACAGGAGCACCTGAACATAGGCGGCAACGCCGAGCGCGAACAGGAAGAGCAGCACGATATCGAACGCCCTGCCGCGCAGAAGCGACACGGCAAGCGCGAGAACCACCGCAACCACAACGCCTGCAACTGCGAAGATCGGCCAGATGTCGGAGAGGCCGAACACAAGATCGGCCCCAGCGCCGGCAACGATTTCATACGGCGGAACCACGAGCAGGGTAAACGAGAAGAACACGCACACGATGAGCGCGCAAACCACACGCACACCCCATTTTGCGCGAGGATAATCGTCAGATGCGCGCCCCTTTCGGTAAGCCTTCTTCGAAGACATCGACTCCGCATCGGCGGCAATCTCGCCAGGCGCGAGGATGGGCTTGCCGTCCTTGTCGAGCCTGTGGACCGGCGCTTCCACCACCTTGCCGGCATTCTCGTCGATTTTAAGCATCTTGAAGAGCATCTTGCGCGTACGGCGAAGCGCCACGCCGAGCACAGCAGAAAGCGCGACCGCGACGCCGGCGAGCGCCTGAATCGTGTAGGTCATGACCGAAGGGTCGACATACGCGTAGGCGGGCGTTATCCATGCAAGCGAAAGCACACCTGCGACCAGCGCAAACGAAAAAACATCGAACGCGCCCACAATAAGACGATTACGCTTCATGGCGGCCCGCCTTCCTCGCATGCACCCCACGCGCTTCGCTGCCGTCGTGCTTTCCCATGCGCTCCCCCTCATTATGCGACGCCGCTTCGGCATCGGCCGCCGCGCGCTCACCCGCGGCGAGCGAATCGTCGGACGCACCGCCGTCGCGCTTGGATTCCTGAATGTCTATCATGCGATCGAGCAGGTAGCGCCCAGCCACTTCCCCACCATGCCCGACGTTGAAGATGAAGCTGTCGAGCACCTTGTTGATACGGTCGCTCCACGCGTAGCGCTTCGCAAGCATCTCCTCGACCACATCGCCGAAGGTGGCCGCGTCCTCGGGACGGATCGACACGCCGACCTCGCTGCGCAGTGCGATGTCGGTCGGCTCGATACCAAGTTCCTTCCAGTCGGGGTTGCCCACCTTCATCGGGGTGTCAATGAAGATGGCAGGCTTGCGCGTCGAGAAGCAGAACTCGCAGAAGATCGACGACCAGTCGGTCACGAGAATGTCGGAGGTGAAGACGGTCTTGTTCGAGCTGAAGTCGTGCTCGAAGTACAGATCGGACTCGGGGACGTCTGCCCAGCGAGCCAAAAGGGCGTTCCACCTGGCGGAATAGCGCTTCGTGTATTCGGGGTGCGGGCGCACGATGACGCGCATGCCGCGCCCGAGCACGCTTTTCAGCATGTCGTCGATGCAGGTGTCGAGGATGTTGCCCTCCTGCCACGACGGCGCAATGAGCACCACATCCCGACGGGACGGGTCGCGCTCAACGGCGGAGGCGGCGAGCTCATATTCGGCAATCTCGCGATCGAGCAGGTCGTAGCCGCATTCCACAAGATTTTTGCGCTTGGTGCCGTAGAGCTCCTCGGCACGGCGCAACTCGCGCACCTGATGAGGGCCCGCGCACAGTACCGTGTCGTAGTGGTCGTAGGCGCCCTTCTGGGGCGTGAGATGGGTCGAGGTCATATGGTGGAACATGAACACGTACTCGATGTCCTTGCGGATATAGGAGCGCTTGATGTAGTAGTTCTCCAAGTCCTCAAGCGTGGACACGACCAGATCGGCGTCCATCTTCATCATGAGCGTGATGATCTTGCGCTGCCCGATGTAATAGGGCTTCAGGCGCGGCTCGGCCTCGGCCAGCTTGAACACCTGGTCATTGGGGTCGTTCGTCACGTAGTGGATGTCGGCATCGGAATGCGCGAGCAGCCACTCGATCGCGCCCTGGAAGTACTTGTAGAAGCCACTTCCCTCGGAATAGAAGACGATGTGCTTACCGACGATCTTGAAGAAACGCTTGTAGTCGGCCTTCTCGCGCTTGGCAAGCGGATCGCGCTCGTACCATTTCTTCTTGGGGCCCGAGAAGTTCTCGAGCTCCTCAAGCTCGGCGCGGCTTGCCTCGAGGTCCTCGTAGTCGATGTATTTCGCAGGCTTCACCAGGACGTTCGCGAGCGCCTGGATGGCGATGGAGGTCAGGTTCGAGCACACCCAGTAGAAGCCCATGCCCGTGGCGACGAACACGCCCAAGATGAAGGAAAGGCCGATGGACAGGCCGTTCGTCATGTTCTTCTCCGCACGCGACTGCTCGCGCTGCAGCGGGTTGATGCGGTTCTGCGCAAAGCCCATGATAATGGCGGAAAGCCCCGCGAAAAGCGGCATGATCCACGCCGCGCCGCCGTCCTCGAAGGGAATCTGGCCCAAGAACTCAGTGCCCGGCGCGCCGCCGTCGGTGATTGTATGGATAACGTCGACCAGGCCGAACAGGATGATGATCTGCACAGCAAGCGGAATCAGGGAGAGCATAGGGTGGTAATGCTGCTCCTTGTAGAGCTTGTTCTGCTCCTCGCCGATCGTCTCGCGGTCGCCGTAGTACTTCATTTTCAGGCGATTCAAGGCGGGCATAAGCTGCACCATGGCGATCGAGTTCTTCTGGCACCAAAGCGACATCGGGATGAGGATGATCTTCACGATGATGGTGAACAGCAGGATGGCTATCCACCAATTGCCGCTTATCGCGTAACAGGGCTGCAAGATAAGCGAGAGCAGCCATGCAAGTGCTTCCATGCGAGCAAGTCCTTTCGCATCGCGCGCTGCGAGCGCGATGAAGTGAAATCGAGGCAAAACTAAGGTAAAAACGCAGAGTTAGAATACTACTACAAATCGTGCCGCATGAGCGCCCAATCACGTACTGGGACGTACTAAATCCGTAGACGCTCCGTTCAGCTCGATGTGACGATTCCCTTCGGAGGTGCGACGATGTCCTTCCACAGACGATGCAACGTCAGTCCCCCTCCAAGATGTCGCCACTACCGTTTGTGGAGGAGAAACGCGGTTGGCTGCGACCATTGTTTCTATCATGTTAATTAGAGGTAACGGAGCCGTTGCGCGAACTTATAATGGCCGCGGTTGGGAACACGTAAACCCCGAGGAGGTTACATGAGTTACGTCCAGAGAATTATCGACCAAGTTAAGGCGAAGGACCCCGATCAGCCCGAGTTCATCCAGGCCGTCACCGAGGTCATGAGCACCCTCGAGCCAGTTATCGAGGCGCATCCGGAATACGAGGAAGCAAAGATCCTCGAGCGCATCGTCGAGCCCGAGCGCATCATCCAGTTCCGCGTTCCGTGGGTTGACGACAAGGGTGAAGTCCAGGTCAACCGCGGCTTCCGCGTCGAGTACAACTCCGCAATCGGCCCCTACAAGGGCGGCCTGCGCTTCAACCCCACAGTTTATCTGGGCATGTTGAAGTTCCTGGGCTTCGAGCAGATCTTTAAGAACGCACTGACCACGCTGCCGATGGGCGGCGGCAAGGGCGGCTCCGACTTCGACCCGAAGGGCAAGTCGAACAACGAGATCATGCGCTTCTGCCAGTCGTTCATGACCGAGCTCTACCGCCACGTTGGCCCGAACACTGACGTTCCCGCAGGTGACCTGGGCGTCGGCGGCCGCGAAGTCGCTTACATGTTCGGCCAGTACAAGCGCATCTGCAACGAATGGACCGGCGTGCTCACCGGCAAGGGCCTCTCCTTCGGTGGCTCGCTCGCCCGCACCGAGGCAACCGGCTACGGCCTTGTCTACTTCGTCGACGAGTACCTCAAGAGCAAGGGCGACTCCTTCGAGGGCAAGAAGGTCGTCGTACACGGCTCCGGCAACGTGGCCATCTACGCGATCCAGAAGGTCTCGCAGCTCGGCGGCAAGGTGATCGCCTGCTCCGACACCCACGGCTGGGTCGAGGACCAGGAAGGCATAGACTACCAGGTGCTCGAGCACGTCTACAACAAGAAGCGCTCCGGCCACGACAAGGGCGTCACGCTCGCGATGTACGTCGAAGAGCGTCCGAACGCGACGTGGCACGCGGAGGATGGCCGCGGCGTGTGGCAGCTCCCCTGCGACATCGCGCTCCCCTGCGCCCGTGAGAACACCCTTGGCATCGAGGACGCGAAGGCCCTCGTCGCGAACGGCTGCAAGGCAGTCGGCGAAGGCGCTAACATGCCGACCACGATCGAAGCGACCGAATACTTCCAGAACAACGGCGTCGCATTCTTCCCCGGCAAAGCGGCCAACGCGGGCGGCGTGCTCGTGTCCGGCCTGGAGATGAGCCAGAACGCCGAGCATCTTTCCTGGACCTTCGAGGAGGTCGACGGCAAGCTCGAGACACTTATGCGCGGCATGTTCCACAACGTCGACGACACGGCGAAGGAATACGGCCATGAGGGCAACTTCGTGATGGGCGCCAACATCGCCGGCTTCAAGAAGGTTGCCGACGCCATGATGGCTCAGGGCATCGTGTAAGCGCCAACTTCTAGCAATCCTTTTAGGAAGGCGGGCTCCTCGCACGGGAACCCGCCTTTTTCTATGCCTGAAGTCCCGAAAACGGGGCAGGCAGACTCTTTCCCACTCGCATCTTGGCCGTGCGGTGCACATGTGCGCATCGTTTGGGCCGCTGGTCACTTCGTAAACGTGACCTCGCAAGGCACAATATCGATAGAAGCTGGCTTCGTCGGGAAGGGCGGAGTGCGAAGCGGCTTGCACGAGGCAACGGGAAAGGGAGTGATGAAAATGTTGAAGCCCATGATGAGGAAGGTCGCGCTCGGTGTGCCCGCCGTTGCGTTGACGGCAGCCCTTGCGTTCACGATGGCCGGCTGCGGCGGTGGCGCCGAGGAGCAGAAGAAGGCGAGCGACGACACGGCAACGACGCAGCCTGCGGAAGAGCCGAAGGCTGAAGAGATCCCAGAGCCCGCCGTTGAGGCCAAAACAGGCGTCGACTACCCCTCGTACAGCTTAGAGCCAACTGATGGCTGGAAACCCGGCACCAGATCGATGAACGAGAAGTACGAAGAGTGCGAGTTCACGCTCGGCGATGACACTTTCGCCTTCATCGACATTCGCACGTACAAGACCGAGCCGATGACCGAAGCGGAAGCCAGAATGGGCTCCAAGAAAGACGGCACCATCGACGAAGTCGACGTCAACGGCATCACCTGGGTGCGTCATACCGCCTCCAATGGCACCGTTAACCTGTTCACCAAGGCACCTTCCGGAATGACGGTCGGCGTGGTCATAGGCTCCAAAGTCGATTGGAACGATGCACTGCCCATGATCGAGAACATCGTCTTGAAGTAGCAACGGCCCACCCAAAGAGGAGCGTCGATTGACCAGATGCAGGAACCCCGAATAGCCTGACCCTTTTCGGGAAGGCGATTCACGAAGCGACCCCGCCGAATGCGCGATTGCACGAGGCGGGGTCGCTTGCTGTTTCGGTCGCCGCTCATTGTCGGGCGGCAGAGATAACCCCGGAGGGTTTACAGCTCGGAGATAGTCTTCGCGGAGACGACATTGCTCGGCGAGATGAGGATCGCCCCGACCGAGCCGATTTTCGGCGTACTCACGTAGAAGGCGCCGTTCCTCGATTCGCCCATCGACGAAATCGTCGAGTCTGCCGTGGTGATGACGATGTCGATGTTTTCGGCATTCTTGAGATACGACTCCTCGGGACAAAGAGCAATGACGTAGTCTACCTTTTGATCGGTGAAGTACTTAACCTTCTCATCGATAAGGATCCTCGAATACTCGCGGGTGACCGAGAAGATGCCGTAGCGCTTGCCGCCGCGCTTCAGAATCGTTCCCTCTTCATAGGCGGAGGGATCGGCCGTATGAAGCGAGATGACGTTTGCGCCCTTGTCCTGGTAGAGCGCATCGACATCGGAGAGGGCGACCGGTTCCTTCTCCTTTTTGTGCCCCGCGAGGGGTGCAGCGGAGCTCGCCTGGGAATCTAAGGCTCCATCAGGGGAAGCAGTTGCAAAAACACCTTCCCCGGCAGTGCTTTCCCCTACGACGCCTTCGGACGCGGAGCCTTCCGCAGCAGCAGGTTCCGACGCAGTAGAGACTCCTTGGCCGACAGAACCGTTATCTTGCGTGCTTATGCTCGTTGGGGAAACTGAATTTACACTCGAGCCACCCTGAGAAGAAGCAACCTGTTTGTCGGAAGACGAAGCAGAGGAAGATGCCTGGCTGTTTTTCGAAGAGGAAGCAGAGGCTTGAGTGCCGTCGGAAGAGGACGAAGAGGAAGCGGGGGCTTGACCATCCCCCGCCTTCGAGTCCCCGGGAAGCGATTCGGCATCCCCCGCATTCTTTGAGTTAGCGGAGCCGTTGGCAGCTGATGCCGCAGAAGCGGGCGATTGCGCGACGCTTTCTTCCTCTTCGATGGTTCCCTCGTAGACGATGGCGGTATAGCCTTCCATGTTACCGAACGCATCGTCGATGTTCGAGGCGGTGACGTTCCATGAATGGCCAGCAAACACGTAACCGAACAGGATGCACCCCGTCCCAATAGCAAGGATGAGGAACACGATGAGCGCGATTTTCTCTCGGGATGTCTTTTCCATAGCAGCGTCCATTATAGGCAAACGAGCATGAGCTGCCAGCCCCCATCTCCCGAAGACAGACAATCTCGACGCTCTACCGTTCTAACGGAGGCGAGCAAGCGCACCCCATCAGGCACAATTCGCAAACAAGGCATTAGGAGGCATGGACATGCGAGCTTCTCGAATCAGCTTGCGCCCCTCGAGAGCTTCACTTTCCGCGTCGCCACGCGCTCCGTAAGCGCAGGGGTATGGGAGACGAGCAGCATGCCGGCACCTTCCCGCTCGGCATAGTCCAGCAGCACGCGCCAGATATGCGCTTGCGTGACCGCATCCAGCATCGTGGAAACTTCGTCGCAGATGAGGTAGCGCGGGTGCGTGGCAAGCGCACGGGCTATGCAGAAGCGCTGCAGCTCGCCGCCGGAGAGCTCATGTGGGTAGCGCTGCATCCACTCATCGCGAATCCCCAGGTTGCCGAGGAGTTCTTGCGGCACGTCGCCCGCCTCCGCCAGCGTTTTGCGCATGCGCAGGCGCGGATCGACTGCCTGCTCAGGATGCTGCTGGATCAGCTGCACCGGGCTTACTCCGCGACGCGGAAGCGGCCGACCATCAAGCAGTACCTCGCCAGCCTGCGGACGCTCGAACCCAGCAAGCACGCGGCACAGCGTGGTCTTGCCAAACCCCGAGGGAGCTTGAAGCGCTACGCGCTCGCCGGGCTCGACTTGCAGGCTGAATCCGCTGTACAGGGGTTTTGCGCCGGGGTAACCGAACGTGATGTCTCGAGCCTCTAGCACGGGAAACCTCCCTTGCCAATCGATGCGTTGCCGCGGCCTTGCTCGTCCGTGCTCGCCGTAGCCGCGAAATCGTGCTCGGGAAGGGCATGCCACAGCGCGCGGGTGAACGGGTCGCGCAGAAGCGCGGGGTCGGCGAAGTTCGCGACCGCTGTCTCTTCCACCACAGTGCCATCCTTGAACACGGCAACGCGATCGGCAACGCGCAGAGCGAGCTCGATATCGTGCGTGATCAGCAGCACGCCGTTGCCCTCGTTGGCGAAGGAGCGGAAGTCGTCCAGCGCTCGGACCGCGAGGTCGAGGTCGAGCCCGGGCGTTGGCTCGTCGGCCACGATCACTCGCGGGTCGTCCATGAGCGCGCAGCAGAGCAGCACGCGGCGCGCCATGCCGCCAGAAAGCTCATGAGGGTAAAGGCGCGCAACCTCGGGACCGAGCCCGTAGCGCTCGAACAGCTGCTCGCGGCGCGCTTTGCGCTCGGCCTTCGGCAGCACGTTCGCGAAGCCTTCGACCTGTTTCCCCACGCGCATCATGGGGTCCAAATGGCTCACGCTCTGCGGCACGAGCGACAACCCGTGCCCGCGCAGCGCGCGCAAGCCTTCCGCATCCATGCGCTCGCCGTCGAACCAGATGCGCCCCGTCACCGTGGAGTTAGGCTCGAACAACCCCAACACCGCATCGGCGAGAAGCGTCTTGCCCGAACCCGATGCGCCCACCACAGCTACGATCTCGCCCGCGTGGACGGCGATGTTCAACCCGTGGAGCACCTGGACATCGCGCTGTTTCGCCTGAAAGTACGGCGCATCCTCGTCGTACATGCGGAAGCTCACGTTCAAATCCTCGACCTGCAAAAGGTGGTGCCCGCCGTCATGGTGCGACGTCGCCGCATGTGTGTGATGATGGTGCGACTGCGCATCCTCGTGCGCGGTTTGCTCGTGAGCGATCGCGGCAGCCTTGTTCGCCGAAGCCGCTTGCGCAGCCGCGCCGTCGTTTGCATTCTCCAACATCTTCCCCACCTATTTCTGCGCCGTATGCGGGTCAACGAGCTTTCGCAGGCTCTGACCAGCCACATCGAAGAGCAGCACCGTCGCCATGAGCGCCAAACCCGGGAACACGGCAAGCCACCAGGCACCCGTCGATAGGTAGCTCATCGACTCACTCAAGATCACGCCGATTGCCGGCTGCTCGGGCGGCAAGCCGAAGCCGAGGAAGGTGATTGCCGCCTCATGAAGGATGGCATGCGGAAAGAGCAGAATAAGCCCCACCACGAACTGCGGCAACACGTAGGGCACCATATGGTGCAACGCGATGCGCGCCGGGCTTTGCCCCAACTTGCGCGCAACTTCGACGAACTTCGACTCGCGGCATTGCAGCACCTCGGCACGAACAACGCGCGCAAGGCTCGGCCAATGCGTCACGGCAACGCCGATGGTCACGCCCCAGAAGCCCTTCCCGATTGCATAGGAGATGAGCACCAAAAGCACGATGTGGGGAATGCCCATCATGAGGTCGATCAGCCAGCTGATCACGGCATCGACGCGTTTTCCGCCAAGCGCAGCAGCACACCCGAGCACGAGCGCGATAACCGACGAGACGGTGGCCGCCAGCAAACCCACCAGCACGCTCGTCGACAGGCCCGCAAGCGTGCGCGAAAGCATGTCGCGACCCATCCAGTCGGTGCCGAAGAGGTGGGCAAGCGAGGGCGCCAGATTCTTCGCGGTGAAGTCCGTGGCTGCCGCCTGACCGTAAAGCGCAAGCCCCGACGCCACCACAATGGCGAGTGCACAGGCGGCCGCGATGCACGCGACGAGCGTGGTTGCCCGATTGCCGCACGAACGCTGCACGGGAGTATGGAGAACCTCTTCCATCAAGCCCTCCCCTCGCCGACGCGCATGCGCGGATCGAGCACGCCATAAAGAATATTAGCCAGCAGGTTGCCGCCGAACACGAGTGCGGCACTCACGAGCGCGATGCCCGCGAGAAGCGCCACGTCGCCGCCCAACCCTGCGGTCACAGCCGCCTGCCCCAGGCCGGGATAAGAAAACACCTGCTCTACCAGCACCGACCCGCCAAAGATTTCAGAGATGAACGCACACTGCAGCGTGACGGCCGGCAACGCGACGTTGCGCAAGCCGTGGTGTATGATCACACTCAGCTCCGACTCGCCGCGTGCGCGTGCGAAGCGCACGTAGTCGCTTTCCAGCACATCAACCACCTTCTCGCGCGTATGGAGCGCGATGTTTGCTACGCCCGTCACCGAGAGTGTGAGCGCGGGCAGCACCAGGTGATGCACGGCATCGGCCAACGTCACGTCCGCCGCCGACACGCCGATGGGCACGGAGAACCCGATGGGGAACCAGCCTAGCTGCACGGCGAACACCATCAAGATGAGCAAGCCGAGCCAGAACGTGGGAGTCGAAGCCAAAAGAAAGCAATAGCTGCGGACCACTCGGTCGAGCGCACCGCCGCGACGAGCGCCCGCAGCAACGCCGAGCGCGAACCCCAACGCGCCGCTGAGCAACCACGCGATGCCCATGAGCGCCAACGAGTTGGCGGCTCGATGCGCAATGACCTCGGATACCGGCGCATTGAACCTGAGCGATGTTCCCATGTCGCCCTGCATAAGGGCACCTGCCCAGTTGGCAAAGCGCTCCCAAAACGGCACGTCGCCGCCCCAGTAACTCGCCAGCTGAGCGCGTTTGGCCTCCGACATGTTCACATACGCGGCCTGCCCCACGTTCGCCTGCACGGGGTCGATCGGCGACATGCTCACCAGCGCGAACACCACCAACCCCACGGCAAGCATCAGCAGTGCGAACCGCACGATATGTCGAGCAAGATATTTCGTCATGCGAAGCTGCGCCTACCAGCTCCACTTGTCGACGTTGTTCACGATCGACCAGCCATGTCCATGCGGATGCGGCTTCTGATCGGCAACCTTCAAGCCATCGGCAACGAAATACAGGTGGTCGACGTTGGCGAACCACACCCACGTGGCAGCGCCTTGCGGAGCCACGCCGTTCTCGCCGTCCCACATGGCAAGCTTCCACTCGTCGTACGAATCGGCGATCACAGGGTTGGCCAGCGCGGCGTTCAGATGCGCGTCCACCGCCTCGTTCTCGTAGCACGCGTAGTTGCCATTGCCCGTCGAGTAGTTCAGATTGTAGATCTCAATCGGGCTGTTCGAACCCCAGCCCCACACGACGGGGTCGCTGAACTGGTGCCGGTAGATGTCGTCCCAGCTTGCACCTTTCGGCGACACCTTGATACCGAGCTCGCCCATCTGGTTAGCAAACTCCATGGCGATGGCCTGGCGCACCGAGTCGGACGCCGAGTAGTACAAATCGAACGCTGCCGGCGCGCCGTCCTTCACGCGAACGCCGTCGGACCCGAGCGCCCAGCCCGCCTCGTCGAGCAACGCCTTGGCGCGGGAAATATCCTGATCGCATCGCATATCGTCAGATGACCAGGGCATATTGTCGCTCACACTATACGCGACCTCGCCATAGCCGTTCAAGACGTTGTCGATGAGCGACTGACGGTTCACGCCGTAGTTGATAGCACGGCGCACCGCGAGATCCTGCGTGACGTCGTTGCCTGCGGGATACTCCTCGCCTGTCTGCTTCTTTGTAGCGCCCGCCGCGATGGTGGGAAGGGAGATTCCGCGCGAGTCTACCGATGTGCAGTTCAGCAGGTCGTAGCCCGTCGGCTGCTGATCGGCGTAGGTGGCCACCGTGTAGGCGACGTCCACCTGGCCGGAGCGAGCCGCCGCAAGGCTTGCGTCCTCTTCCATGAACACCACCACGACGCGATCGATCTTCGGGGCATCGCCGTAGTAGTCGGGATTGGCCTTCAGGATAACCTGCTGTCCGTGGTCCCATTGCTCCAGCATGTAGCGGCCGCTGCCGATCGGGTTGGTGCCGTAATCACTGCCGTGCCCACCATCGGGAACGATACCGATAACCGCCAACGTGTATAGGAAAGCATTGAAGGGCTTGTTCAGATGAATTTCGCACGTTTCGTCGTCTACGGCGACCGCCTTGTCCACCATAGTCAGATCGCACTCGCTGGCCTCGCTGTTCGCAACGCCGTTGATCGTGTAGGCCACATCATGCGCCGTGAGCGCCTTGCCGTTGGTGAACTTCGCGTCCGTGCGAATGGTGAACGTCCACGTGAGACCGTCGTCGCTGCAGGAATACGCCGTCGCGAGGTCGTTTTCGAAGCCCATATCGGCCGTCGTGGTCAGAAGCGTGGACTGGATAAGCGGCTCATGCACATGCTCGCCGCAGCCCCAGGAGACGAAGGGGTCGAAGCCAGCGGCGGGCTCGCTGCTCACGGGCATGGAGACGGTTACCTGCGATGCGTGTCCCTCGCTCTTCGAAGTGGCGCCCTTATCCGAGCTGCCCGAGCCCGAATCGCTTGCGCACGCGCTCAACACACCGCCGAAGCCCACCGCAGCCGCGCTCACGCCTGCCGCCTGCAAAAACGTTCGCCTTGAGAAGCTTTTCATCGAGATGTCCTTTCATCGGCCAAGCAGAACGCGCAGCTGATGCGTTTTCGGCGCACCTGCTTAGTGTTACGGGATACAAATCTGTAACACACTATAACAGACAGAACAGTATTCAGTGTTACGAAGAGAGAAATCGTAACTCCATTATGTGAACGGTCTCGATATTGAGGCGCACGGCAAGAAATCCCGCAGGCGGAATGGAAGATGCACGCTCCTCGGGTTATTTGAAGATCGGTTTCGCGGCCTTCCCCGAAAGCTCAACCTTGGGTGTTTGCGCGGACTTATCGGAGGGCTCCGAATCAGCCGCTTGCGCGTTTCCACTCGAAAGATCCACCTCGCGAGGCGTATTCTCCTCGCGCTGCGTCACGAGCAGCACCATGATCACGATGAGCGCGCAGCCGGCGATGTCGAAGGGGGTGATGGGCGTTCCGAGCCAGAGCGTGGAGAACGCCATCGCCGCAACCGGCTCGATACTGCCGACAAGCCCCGCGCGCATGGGGCCCGCAAGTTTCACACCCTGCAAGAACAGCAGGTAGGCGAAGAACGTGCCGATAATTACCAGCGCCGCCATGGCGGCGACGACGCCGGGGGTCACTTCGACGTGCATGTTCCACGGCTGCACGACGGCGTTCGCAATGAGGGCCGCCATCGTCATGGAGACCGTCGTGGTGACAACGCTCCCCCATCGCTCAAGCAAGCGCACCGGCATCATCGTGTAGAAGACGAGCGCGCACGCAGATGCCGCGCCCCACATGAGCGCCTCGGCGGGAATGGCGAGCATGCCGAGGTTTCCCTTCGTCGCGATGCAGATTGTGCCGACGATGGCCAAAACGACGCCCAAAAGCTCGCGGCGCATTGGGGCGCGGCGAGCTTTTACGCAGGTTATGAGCATGATGAGGATGAGGCCGCATCGCTCGAACACGGTCGCGGTGCCCGCATTGCTGACAGAGATACACCCCTGGTAGCACACTTGGACAAGCAGCACACCGAAAATGGAGAACGCGAGAAGGCGTCCCAGCTCGCGGGGCTGTTTGAGCAGGCAAAGGAGCTCATCGCGATGCGTTGCCGCGCAAAATACCAGGTAGAGCAACGAGGCGAACACAAGGCGCACGCACACGTTCCACGCTAAGGGGACGCCGTAGATATCCATGAGCAGTTGCGCGCACGTGCCGGAAAAGCCCCAGCATATGGCGCCGCCCGCCGTGAGCAGAACGCCCTTCGCGACCGAACTACCCCGCATGATCGCCCAACATCTTCTTGAGGAACTTTCCAGTAAAGCTACCTTCCACCTGCGCTACCTCTTCAGGCGTACCAGTGGCGATGATCGTTCCGCCCCGCTCGCCTCCCTCAGGGCCCAAGTCGACGATATGGTCGGCGGACTTGATGACGTCGAGATTGTGCTCGATGACGAGCACCGTGTTGCCAGCGTCAACCAGGCGCTGCAGCACGACGAGCAGCTGGCGCACGTCTTCGAAGTGCAAGCCCGTCGTCGGCTCATCGAGGATATAGAACGTCTTTCCCGTGGAGCGCTTCTGAAGCTCGCTTGCAAGCTTGACGCGCTGGGCTTCGCCGCCCGAAAGGGTCGTTGCCGCCTGACCGAGGCGAATGTAGCCGAGTCCCACGTCGAACAGCGTCTGGAGCTTACGCTTAATGCCGGGGATGTGCTCGAAGAACGCAAGCGCGTCCTCGACCGTCATGTCGAGGACCTCGGCGATGTTCTTCCCACGATAGGTGACCTGGAGCGTCTCGCGGTTGTAGCGCTTCCCCCCGCAAACCTCGCAGGGAACGTACACGTCGGGAAGAAAATGCATCTCGATTTTAATCTGGCCGTCGCCTTTGCAGGCCTCGCAGCGGCCGCCGCTCACGTTGAAGCTGAAGCGACCTGGGGCATATCCGCGCGCCTTCGCCTCCTGCGTCGAGGAGAACAGGGCGCGAATGTCGTCCCACAGACCGATATAGGTGGCAGGGTTGCTGCGCGGGGTTCGACCGATAGGGCTTTGATCGATGTTGATGACCTTGTCGATCGACTCGAGCCCGGTGATCTTGCGGTACGCGCCCGTGCGCCGGTGCGCATGGTTCACGCGGTTGGCCAGGGCAGGCGCGAGCGTATCGGTGATAAGCGAGCTTTTGCCCGAGCCAGATACGCCGGTGATCACGGTGAACGTGCCAATGGGCACCTCAAGCGTGACGTTTTTCAGGTTGTTCTCCGAAGCACCCGTCATCTTGATGGACCCGCGCTTGGGATGGCGGCGGGTCTGGGGCACCTCGATCTCACGACGGCCCGACAGATAATCCGCCGTGAGCGAGCGCTTCGCCTTCATAATCTGAGCGGGAGTTCCCGCCGCGACCACTTCCCCGCCGCGCTCGCCCGCGCCCGGCCCCATGTCGACCACGAAGTCGGCGCTGCGGATGGTATCCTCGTCGTGCTCGACCACGACGACGGTGTTGCCGAGGTCGCGCAGGTGCTCCAACGTGGCGATAAGCCGCTCATTGTCGCGCTGATGCAAGCCGATCGAAGGTTCGTCTAAGATATAGAGCACGCCCATAAGCCCCGCGCCAATCTGCGTGGCGAGGCGGATGCGTTGAGCCTCGCCGCCCGACAGCGTAGCGGTGGCACGCTCGAGCGTCAGGTAGTCGAGTCCCACGTCCACGAGGAACTTCAGTCGCGCCTTGATCTCCTTCACGATGGGCCCCGCAATGCACTCGGCCTGACCCGAGAACGAAAGGCCGCTGAAGAACGCGTAGGAATCGGCGGCTGACATCTCCGTCACATCGTGGATGGACTTGCCGCCCACGGTGACAGCGAGGATTTCGGGCTTCAAGCGCTTACCGTGGCAGGTCTGGCAGGGCACCGTCGCGAAATACTGCTCGAGGCGCTCGCGCTGCGTGTCGGTCTGCGCCTCCTGGTAGCGGCGCATAACCGCAGCGAGCACACCTTCCCACTCGATGTCCCAGTACGTCTCGCGGCCGTCGACCGTGACGTAGTCGACGCGCACCTTTTCCTTGCCGAGGCCCGACATGATGGCCTTCTGCGCGCGGCGCGGCATGTCCTCCCACGGCGTGGACGAGTCGACGCCCATGTGCGCCGCTACCGCCTTGATGACCTGCGGATAGTAGTTCCCCGTACGAAACGGCGCGATGACGCCCTCATCGAGGGAAAGCGACGGGTCGGGCACCACGAGCGAGGGGTCAACCTCGTCGCGGCTACCGATGCCGAGGCAGTCGGGGCAGGCGCCGTACGGTGCGTTGAAGGAGAAGTCGCGCGGCTGAAGCTCGTCCATGGAATGACCATGTTCGGGACAGGCGAGCGCGAGCGAGAAGAGATGTTCCCCTTCGCCGAGCCCACCCGTAGCGCCGCTTGACGTACCGCCCGCCTCGCCCTGGGGCTTGCCGTCGGGGCCGAGCACCTGGACAAGCACGCGCCCCTCGGCGAGCTTCGTCGCGTTCTCCACCGACTCGGCGATGCGGGTCGTGGCGGATTTCTTCAGCACGACGCGGTCGACGACAACGTCGATGAAGTGCTTAATCTTCTTGTTCAAGGTGATGGGCTCGCCCGTGAGCTTCACGATTTCGCCATCGATACGCACGCGGGAGAAGCCTTCCTTCGCAAGGTCGGCAAAAAGCTTCGTGAACTCGCCCTTGCGGCCCGTGACTACAGGTGCCATGATGATCGCGCGAGTGCTTTCGTCGGCGGCGAGCGCGAGGATATCGTCGGTCACCTGGTCGGTCGTCTGCTTCTTGATGACGCGCCCGCACTCCGGGCAGTGAGGGACGCCCACGCGCGCGAACAGAAGGCGCAGGTAATCGTAGATTTCGGTCGTGGTGCCCACGGTGGAGCGCGGGTTTCTCGAGGTGGTCTTCTGGTCGATGGAGACCGCCGGGGACAAGCCGTCGATGCTGTCGAGGTCGGGCTTGCTCATCTGGCCCAGGAACATGCGTGCATAACTCGACAGGCTTTCCACATAGCGTCGCTGACCCTCGGCGTACATGGTGTCGAAGGCAAGGCTTGACTTGCCCGAGCCCGAAAGACCGGTTATGACGACCAGCTTGTCGCGCGGGATTTCCAAATCGACGTTTTTGAGGTTATGCTCGCGAGCGCCCTTGATGACGATCGAGTTTTGTCCCATGTTCCCTCATCTTCCAAAGATACCTGTGTAGCCGAACGATTGTATCGCAGCGCCCGTGAGGCCATCAATGAGAAAACATCTGTTCGCTAAAACGGCACAGGATGTTCGACGGGCGGAACGCAGTTGCGCCACTCTCGACGAGATGAAGCTGCCCCATCCTAGACGGGACGCGGCTGCGCCGCCCTCGGCAAGCCACCCAAGCCTTGCAGGCATGTGAGGGGCCCAAAGCCCGCTTCCCCGATGGAGTTCCCTTGATGCCGCATCTATTTGCTACACTGTTAGCCATGGAAGACACACCGAAAACCAGAAAACGGCGAGAGCGCGAGAAACGGACGGTTTCCCAGATGATCGCGCTGTATTGCACCGCGAACCACAAAGATGAGCCGCGTGAGGCCCGTGCAGTATGCGGGAAGCCCCTGTGCGCCACATGCGCCGAGCTCGATGCGTACTGCGCGAAGCGCACGGAGCGCTGTTTGAAGATGCATGAGAAGAAGGATTGCAACTCGTGCCCCATCCACTGCTACGCGCCTGCGAAGCGCGAGGCGATTCGCGCCGTCATGCGCTTCTCAGGCCCGCGCATGCTCTTCGCCCACCCCGTAGCCGCTCTTCGACACCTCCTGGGAAAATGACTGACTAGCGAGGAAGCGCCTGGTCATGTACCATCTTTAGCCGCTCCACCGACAGGTGCGTATACACCTGCGTGGTGGAAAGCTGAGCATGCCCGAGCATTTCCTGGACGCTGCGCACGTCGGCGCCGCCGTTGAGAAGGTCGGTCGCAAAGGTATGGCGCATATCGTGCGGCGATAGGGAGTCGTCAAGCCCTGCCTCGCGCACCGTCGCCTTGAACATCTTGCGCATCGCATCGGTCTTCATCTGGTTGCCGCGCGTCGATACGAAGAAGTACGGGCATTCCTTGCCGTCGAGCAGCTTCGGGCGCGCCACGAGCGCATATCGCCTGAGGGAGTCCACGGCCAGATCGTGCAAGGGGACGATGCGCTCCTTCGAGCCCTTGCCGAACAGGCGCGCCTGCTTCTCGTCGAAGTCGATATTAACAGCAAGCAGGCCCGACGTCTCGGAGATGCGCGCGCCGCACGCATAGAGGAATTCGAGTATCGCCTGGTCGCGCATATCGGTAAGCGACTGCTCGCGGGGGCGCCCCTTCAAATCGCGCGAGGCGTGGACTGACAGCAGCCGTGCCATATCGCGCGGGCGAAGAACCTGCGGAAGGTGCTTTCCGCTCTTCGGCCCGATGAGCGCGCTCGCCGGATTGGCGTCAACGCGTCCTGTCACGTTCAGCCAGCTGAAAAACGTGCGCAGCGCCGAAAGGCGGCGGTTGACCGTCCTGCGCGAATAGCGCGCCGCATCGAGCTGCGCCAGATAGCGCCGCAGGTCCCGATGGCTTGCATGGAGCGCATCGAGCTTCTCGCGATAAGCCCACCGACCGTAGTCCCCTAAGTCGGTCCGATAGGCGCGAACGGTGTTACCCGAGGCGTTTCGCTCTGCAACGAGCGCATCGCAGAAGTCATCGATGGCGCATGAGACCGCGACGTCAATCCGCTGTTCCTCAGCGACAGCCTCATCACCCGCCACGGAGGAAGATCGCTTGTTTTCCGCAGCCATGAGCTAACGCTCGCCCCCTTCTTCCGAAGGCAGGAGCCCGCGCTGGCGTAGCTGGCCGCAATAGCCTGCAAGCGCCTCGGACCCGCGGCGTGCGTAGGCCGCATAGCGCTCGCGCTTGTTGCGGATTCGCTCGTCAAGCGGGCGCATAATGCCGAAATTGACGTGCATCGGCTGATACCCCGTCGTCTGAGGGTCGGTCGCGTAGCCCATGAGCGCGCCGAACGCCGTATCCTCGGAAAGAGGAAGCGGCTTCTCGCCCGAAAGCTCGGCCACGACGGCGAGCGACGCATGGAGCCCCGAGCGAATGGCCTCGCAATAGCCTTCCGTGCCGGCGAGCTGTCCCGCCACATGGACGGGAACGCCCCACCGCGCCTCGATCTCCGGGCGAAACCTCAGGTTGGAATCGAGAAGCGAAGGCGCGTTGATGAAGGTGTTGCGGTGCATGACCCCATAGCGCGCGAACTCGGCGCTCTCGAGCCCCGGGATCATGCGGAACACACGCCGCTGCTCGGGAAACGTGAGGTTCGTCTGGAAGCCGACAAGGTTGTAGCTTTCGCCATGGGCGTCCTCGGCGCGCAGCTGGAGCGCTGCCCAAGGCCTGCGACCCGTACGCGGGTCGGTAAGCCCCACGGGCTTCAAGGCCCCGAAACGGGGCGCGTCGATTCCCGTGCGGGCGATCTCCTCGATCGGCTGGCACGCCTGAAAGAGGTCCTTCGACTCGAACTCGCGCTTGATCACGCGCTCAGCCTCCACCAATTCCTGAGCGAAAGCCTCGTATTCCTCCTTGCTGAACGGGGCGTTCAGGTAATCGCCCGCGCCCTCCTCGTAGCGACTTTGGGAGAAGAGCTTCTCGCGATCGAGGGACTCCGCCATGACGACGGGCGCCGCAGCGTCGAAGAAGGCTAGGTTGTCAGCACCTGTTGCTTCGCACAGCGACTGGGCCAGATCGCCCTCGGTCAAAGGACCGGTGGCGACGATGAGCGCGTCGACGCCCACCGCCTCCTCATCGAGACTCACCGCAAGACGGTGAGAGATTTCGATGAGGGGATGGGCGCAAAGGCGCGCCGTCACCTCGCTCGAAAACGCGTCGCGGTCGACGGCGAGCGCGCCGCCCGCGGCAACTCGATTGCGCATCGCGGCGTCGATGAGATGAGACCCAAGCGCGAAGAGCTCCGCTTTGAGCATTCCCGCAGCACTGTCGGGGTTGGTGCTCTTAAGCGAGTTCGAGCACACGAGCTCCGCGGCGTTACCGGTTTTATGCACGGCGGTGCCCACCTCGGGGCGCATCTCGACAAGCTCCACGCGAATGCCGCGATCGGCGAGCTGGAGCGCCGCCTCGCTGCCCGCGAGCCCTGCGCCCAAAATGCGCACCACACGTTGACTGTCGCCCATCGATTCCTCCTCGAAAGCAAAAGGCAGCGGGCGAAAGACCCGGCCTCTCAGTGCAAAAGAGCGGGCACGGCGCCCGCGTCGTGAGATTATACCAGAGGGCGCACCACCGGCCCGAAGCGCCCGTCGGGATACCGCTGCACCTCCCCTTCCTGCTCGAGCTTCGCCAAGCGCAGCATGAGCCAGACCCACGGGTCATCGCCTGCAGGCACGCACTCTTTCGCGATGTCGCGAAGCTTTTCCATCCCCAAAGGCTCGGCCCGAAGCGCCGCGACGAGGGGGTCGGCAGCCTGACGGCCCGCCAAAGCGCCATCCCCTGGGCCCTCGGCCGGGAAGGTCTCCTGCCGCAAGCATCCGTATATGCTGAAAAGGGCATCGAGAAACGTATCGTCGTCGATGATGGGCACCGCCCCTTGCGAAATCAGGCGATTTGCCCCGCGGGAGGACGCCGATGTTATCGACCCAGGTACGGCGAGAACCTCGCTTCCTGCCGCGAGCGCCTCGTCTGCGGTGGAGAAGGTGCCCGAAGGTAGCCCCGCCTCGACGATGAGCGTTGCCGCAGAGAGGCTTGCTATGAGGCGGTTCCTCGCGCGAAAGGCATACGGCACCGGCGGGAACGTCCAGTCGCGCTCGGAGACGACAGCGCCCCCTCCATCGATGATCGACTGGAAGAGCGCGGCATTTTCCGCCGGGTAGATACGGTCGCAGCCGCCGCCGAGAAACGCCACCGTCGGCGCGCCTTCGGCAATCGCCGCGCGATGGGCCTCGGAATCGCACCCGCGCGCGCCGCCCGATACGATGACAAGGCCCCGTGCGGCGGCGAGCGTCGAGAAGCGCCGCGCGCATCCGCGCCCGTAGGGTGTCGCCTTGCGGGCGCCCACAACTGAGAGCGAGGGCATCCGCAAGACCGTGACATCGCCGATCACGTACAGGCGATCGGGAGGAGAACCGCACCGCAAAAAGCGCTCGGGGTAGTCTTCACTCCCCCGCTCGACGACCGATTTAGGCCCAGAGAGCACCACGGTCTGCGCAGCCGTCGCGCTCATACGCCCACCCCTTCCCTCACCCGGAAACTGAGCGCCTCGCACAGATGCGTCATCAGCACTTCGTGGGACTCTTCCATATCGGCAATGGTGCGCGCAACGGAGAGGGTGCGCATGATGGCGCGGCCGCTCATGTTGTGGGCTTTCGCGGACTGCTCGAAGAACTCGCGGTTCGACTCGGAAAGATGGCAATCGCGCACCAAGTCGGCCGGCCGTCTTGGTCCCGACGCGGCCTCATTGGGAGAAACGGATGCCGACACGCGAGTCCCCGCGTCGTGCAGCGACCTCCACCGCGCGAACTCCCTCGCTTTCAACACCCCTTCCCGTAGCGTCTCCGACGACGTTCCCGAACCCGTCGCGATTACGTCGCTTGGGGGAATCCTCTGAACATCGAGATGCAAATCGATTCGGTCCATAAGCGGACCCCCTATGCGTCCTTGGTAGTTCTTCACCTGGGTGAGCGTGCACGTGCATGCGGTCTCCTCGTCCCCCAAATGACCGCACGGGCAAGGGTTCGAGGCCGCGACCAGCATGAACCGCGCGGGGAACGTGACCGTACCGTCGGCGCGGGTAAGCCTAACCTCCCCTGTTTCCATCGGCTGGCGTATGCCCTGCAGAACCGAGCTCTTGAATTCGGATAGCTCGTCGAGGAAGAGCACGCCGTTGTGCGCAAGTGTTATCTCGCCCGGGCGAATCGGGGACCCTCCCCCGACCAGCCCCGCAAGCGATGCCGAGTGGTGGGGCTTGCGAAACGGCCGCACCCCCGAGAGGATCGCTGCGATCGATTCCCCCGCCACCGAGTGGATAAGAGCGGTTTCAAGCGCCTCTTCCTGCGAGAGGGGTGGCAAAAGCGAGGGCAGGCGCGAGGCAAGCATGGTCTTGCCCGACCCAGGAGGCCCCATCATGAGCACCCCATGCCTTCCCGCAGCCGCTATCTGCAGGGCGCGCTTGGCGACCTCATGCCCTGCGACGTCGCGAAAATCGAGATTGCACGCAGCGCTTTCAGGAACAAGGGGCGAGAGCAAGGGCAAATCGGCCGCCGCGCGCATCCCGCCGAGAAATCGCAGGCCGTACTGGGCGAGCCCATCGACGCTCACCGTTTCGCCGTCCTCGGCGCACACAAGCGAGCAACCCCTCTTTTTAGCGCACAACGCGAAGGCGAGCGAGCCCGCCACGCCGCGCACGAAGCCCTCGAGCGAAAGCTCCCCGACGAACAGGCGGTTCTCGATGCAGGCGCGATCGATTTGCCCCGTTGCGGCCAGAAGCGCAACGGCGATGGGCAGATCGAGGCCCGAGCCGGTCTTTCTCAGGGAGCTCGGCGCAAGGTTAACGACGATTTTGTCGCTCGGCATCTGAAACCCGCTCGACCGAAGGGCGGCCCGCACGCGCTCACGCGCCTCTTGGACCGAAGCGTCGCCCATGCCCACGATAGAGAAGCCCGGAAGCCCGTTTGACACCGCAACCTCGACGTCAACGGGTATCGCCTCGACCCCGCGCAGCGTCGCGCCGAGCACCGTGCATCGACCGTACATTACCAACCAACCCCGAACGCGTCGATATGGTGGCGAATGAATGCGCGATCGGGTCCGATAAGGGTGAGCGCGACAACGTCGAAGCGGACCGGCACGTCGGTTACCTCGGAATGCTCGAGATACAGGCAGGCGATCTTCTCGTATCGCGCGCGCTTCTCCTTGGTGACCGCCTCCCCAGGAAGGCCGTTTGCAGCGCTCGTCCTGGTTTTCACCTCCACGAACACGATGGTGTCCCCATCGAAGGCGATGATGTCCGCCTCCCCAGCAATGCAGGTCCAATTGCGCTCGACGATGTCGTAGCCACGCCTCACGAGGTAGCGTGCGGCCGCCTCCTCGCCCTTGCGGCCGAGGTCTTTGTTGTGCATGTTCTTCTTGCTCGATGAGCCCTTTTTGGGCTTGCGCTGCTTCGGGGCAGAATCCTCTTCGGGTACGCAAGCGACAGGTCGGTTCGTCATGATGGTGCTCCTTTCTCGGGGACGGAGCACCATCATAGAGACGCATTCTGCCAGAACATGCACAGGGTCCTTGCCGATTCCTTACGACTAAGGTGACAATTCACGGCAGAGAATGCCAAAGAAGGGAGCCGGATATACGTTGCAAATTCCCCGGGAAGGAGAAAAAACCAGGCGCAATATCGCCCGCAAATCGCAAAAACCTGGCAGGAACCTGGCAAGAATCAAGCAGCGATTCGCCTCATCGGCGTCGGAGGTCGCAGTCGTTCGCCAAAAGCGGCGAAAAACCTTGCTAGAACAGCGTTTGCTGCGTGAACGCCGTGCAGAAGCTCTTGCGGTGAATGGGGCTTAAGCCCACGCGCTCGATGGCGTCGATGTGGGCTCGACTTGCATAACCTTTGTTCTCGGCAAAGTGATACTCGGGATAGCTCTCCGCATAGCGGCACATGAGCGCATCCCTCTCGACTTTCGCCACAATGGAAGCCGCCGCGATCGACGCGCATTTTCCGTCGCCCTTCACGACATTGACCTCGCGCGGATCGAGATGCAGCGGATTACCGTCGAGGAGTATGGCATCGGGATGCACGCCCGTTTGCTCGATTGCCTTAACAGCGCTTGAGAACGCGAGCCTGAGCGACGCCGTCATGCCGTGATCGTCGATGTAGGAGGGCTCGACGTAGTGCACGTCCCAGGCAAGCGCGACACGCTTCACCTCTGCCGCGATGCGCTCGCGATCGGCAGGCTTCACCTGCTTGGAGTCGTTCAAGCCCGCAATCTTCAAGTCCGCAGGCAAGACGACGGCGCCGACCGCCAAGGGCCCCGCAAGCGGGCCGCGGCCTACCTCGTCGAGCCCGACCACAACAGCATGGGGGTTCTCTCCGCACAGCGAGCGCTCGAAAGAGTACATCGAGGCCAAGCGTGCCTCCTCGTCGGCCTCGGCCTGAAGACGCCTCTTCGCCACAGCGAGCGCGCTTCGAACGCCCTTGCGCTCATCTGCTACGAGCGCGCGCTCGAGCACAGCAAGCTCCTCCGCATCTGCCTCGGAAAGCCTCTTCTTTATCTCGGCGACCGTCACGCCCATGAGCGTCTCCTTCGAACTTCTGCGCCTCTGCGCGCACGCGCGCCGTAGCCACGATACAAGAAAAGGCCCCGAGGGGCCTTTTCAATGGATGCAAACGAAGTGTTCGCCTTAGCGGAACGACTTCTCCTTGATTTTCGCAGCCTTGCCAACCTTCTTGCGGAGGTAGTACAGCTTGGCGCGACGCACGTCGCCGCGGCGGGTGATCTCAATCTTGTCGATCTTGGGGGAGTGAACCGGGAAGGTACGCTCGACGCCCACGGAGAAGCTGATCTTGCGAACGGTGAAGGTCTCGCGGCAGGAAGCACCATGACGGCGGATGACGTCGCCCTGGAACACCTGGATACGCTCGCGGTTGCCTTCGACGATGCGGTAGTGGACCTTCACGTTGTCGCCCACTTTGAAATCAGGGATGTCCTGCTTGATTTGCTGCTGCTCGATAGCGCGAATGATGTCCATCTTCGTTTCCTTCTATGCTCTCTTTTGAAACCGTTTTTGTACATATCGGTGTAAAGACACAGTTGGACATTATACTGCGCACGTTAACCAAGCGCAATAGCATTGCACTTGAAATCCGACGAGTTTCCGAGAGAGGTCCTGGACTGCTCTTCTTGACGAAGCATCGTATACATCCCGGTCTTTACGTTGATACTTTTCGCTCTCGCTAAATGAGCGTGAGCAAGGCGTAGGATACCACACCTGCCACCGCGCAGCCAAGAAGTGATTTCGTCCTCCACGCCACCATCACGACTACGGCGCTCGCAACCAGGGGCATGGCCGCGGGCCATATACCGGCAGCGAACATTCCAGGCGAGAGCAGGTCGTTCGCGACGAGCGCGGCAAAGGCCGCTGAGGGAATGAAGCCGAGCGCGCGCTCAACGGCGTCGGGCAGCGAGCGCCCCTTCAGAAGAAAGAGCGGCAGCACGCGGCAGGCGAGCATCGTCACCATGCACGACCCCAAGACGATGAAGTACTCCTCCCACGTCATTCGCGCTCACCCCCCTTCTGGCCAGCGCCTTCCCTGCCAGCGCACGCCCCCTCGATGCGAGCCTCGAGCGCCGCGTTCTCGCGCGAGCGCGCAAGACGCACCTGGGACACGCACAAGGCGGCGACAACGCCCGCTACCGCGCCGAGAAGGATCGCGGGGCCGGTGAGCCCCACCAGCTTGAACACGTAGACGCCGAGCATCGCGACCGCGGCGGCAACCACGTTTTCCACATTCGCTTTCTGCGTGCACAGAAGGCAGATGAAGATTGAGGTCATGGCGAAGGAGGCGATCGCGAGCGGGATGCCGATGGCGTTGCCCACCAGCACGCCGACCGTGCACGAGAGCGTCCAGGAGGTGCACGAGAACAGGTTCACGAACAGGGCCCGACGCACCGACCAGCCCCCCTCCTCGAACTTGAGCGTGTTCACGCCGTAGCTCTCGTCGGTCACCGTGGCGGCGAAGAGGAACGCAAGGCGCTTGCGCACGCCGATGCAGTGGGGGGCGAACGCGGCCGAGTAGAGCATCTGGCGCGTGTTCACGAACGACACGCTCGCGATAATGGACGCGATAGGCGCGCCGGCGAGCCACATATTGGGAATCATGAACTGGCCCGCGCCCGAGTAGAACAGCACGGACATGGCGAACACCTGCAGCGCATTAAGCCCGATGGAGTCGCACAGGATGCCGCACGGCACGCCGATGGCGACGTAGCCGAGCACGATGGGGAGCGCCGCGGTGAAGCTGGCTTGCAAATCGGTTTTTAGGTTGGTCATAGCTCTTTACACGTGAAGGGAATGGGGTTCGAACAGGTTCTGGAAGCGGGATTTCGCATAGCGGTCGGTCATGCCGGCGATGTAGTCGGTCGCAGCGCGCACGTCGTCGCCTTCCGAGATGGCGCGGTACTCGACGGGAATCTCGCCTGGGTTCTCGATGTAATAGGAGAAGAGCACATCGATGAGGCGCATCGCCTTCGCCACTTCCTCCATAACGGCATCGCAGGTGTAGACGTTGTCGAAGAGAAACTCGCGCAGCTCGGCCATGGCGTCCCACACGCGCGGCGACAGGCGGATATCGTCCTCGGCCGCCGATGTGCGGACCGCGTCGACCACGAGCGTCTCGATGCGCGAGGAGTGGTCGCACCCGAGCACCTCGTGCGTCGAGGGGGGAAGGTCTCCTTCGCGGAGGACGCCCGCGCGGATGGCGTCATCGATGTCGTGGTTCACATACGCGATGCGATCGGCCACGGCGACGATGCGCCCCTCGAGGGTTTCGGCGCGAACGGGCCCCGTATGGCAGAGTATCCCGTCGCGCACCTCGGGCATGAGGTTCAGACCTCGCCCACCGTTCTCGATCATCTCGACCACGCGAAGGCTTTGCTCGTTGTGGCGATACAGGGCGGCGGCCTCGGGACTTTCGGGGTCCACGCCGCGAACGCGGGCGATTGCGCGGCACAGCGCGTCCTCGCCCGTGTGGCCGAAAGGCGTGTGCCCCAGGTCATGGCCGAGCGAGATGGCCTCGGCAAGATCCTCGTTGAGGCCGAGCGCCCGCGCGATGGTGCGCGCTATCTGAGAAACCTCCAGAGTATGCGTGAGGCGCGTGCGGAAATGGTCGCCCTCCGCCGCAAGGAAGACCTGCGTTTTATGCGAAAGCCTCCGAAACGATTTCGTATGGAGGATCTTGTCGCGGTCGCGCTGGAAGTCGTTTCGCAGGAAATCGGGATCGCTCGAGCGGTCGCGACCGTCGGACTCGTCGGAGAACGCCGCGTCCGGTGAAAGGAGCTCATGCTCGCGGAACTGCTGATCCCCCCTAGTGACGATGCGCATCATTGCTCCTGACCTCGATTTCCCAATTACCCGAAGTGTAGCAGAAGTCGGCGGCTATCCGACGCGCGCGGCAACCTCGCGTGCAGCATCTTGGGGCGGAAACACGCCGAACTCGGTGATGATGCCGGAAATGAGCTCGGCGGGCGTCACGTCGAAGGCGGGGTTGTACACATCGACCCCGTCAATCGGCTGCGGCAGGACCTCGCTTGGATCGCGCTCCTCGATGGGGATAGCCGAACCGTCGGGCAGGGAGACGTCAAACGTGCTCGCAGGCGCGGCAACGTAGAAGGGGATGCTGTGGTGGTGCGCGAGAACAGCTACCCCATAGGTACCTATCTTGTTGGCGACGTCTCCGTTCGCGGTGATTCGATCAGCTCCGACGACGACGAAATCGACCATTCCCTTACCCATAAGGCTTGCCGCCATGTTGTCGCATATTACCGTCACAGGCACGCCCGCACGGGAAAGCTCCCAGCTCGTGAGTCGCGCACCCTGGCCCACCGGACGCGTCTCGTCGGCGAAGACGCGCTCGACCTTGCCCTGCTCGGCGGCGGCATACACCACGCCGAGCGCTGTGCCGAAAAACACGGTGGCAAGGCTTCCCGCGTTGCAGTGCGTAAGGATGCGAGCGTGCTCGGGGACGAGAGCTGCCCCCGCGGCGCCGATTGCTCGGTTCACCTTCTCATCCTCTCGTTCGATGCGAAGCACCTCGTCGAAGAGCGAGTCGGCCACCTCGCCAGGTGCCGCCCCATCCGCAACGAGGCGCTTCGCAAGAGACTCCATGCGCGCAGTAGCCCACATGAGGTTCACCGCCGTCGGGCGCGCCACAGAAATCTCAGCGACAACGGGCCCAAGCGCTCCCAGGAAGCTCTCCCCCGCCTCGGAGCATCCGTGCAACACGGCACCACGAGCGCCCTCGTTCACCGCCCAAAGTGCCACGGCGGCAGCCCCCGCAGCACCGATGGCAGGGGCTCCGCGCACCGCGAGCGTCTTTATGGCATCTACGACGCAACGCCAACTGCCCGTCGAGCAAAAACATTCCTCACCAGGTAAAAGACGCTCGTCAAGATAGGTGAGCTCCGCTCGCCCGTCCGCATCGCGCCCAAGGCACACGCTGCGAGGAAGGCGGGTGAGGTCGATGGAAGGTTGCACGAGAAGCCCCCGTCTCCTTAGAATTCCGCGTTGCCGACGGTGCGAGGATGCGGGATGACATCACGGATGTTCTGGACGCCGGTAAGGTACATGACGAGGCGCTCGAAGCCCAGACCGAAGCCCGCATGGCGGCAGGAACCGTAACGGCGCAGGTCGCAGTAGTACTTGTACTGTGCCGGATCCATCCCGAGCTCGCCGATGCGGCGCTCGAGCACATCGAGGCGCTCCTCGCGCTGACTGCCGCCGATGATCTCACCGATGCCCGGCACGAGACAGTCAGCCGCAGCAACGGTCTTGCCGTCGTCGTTCAGCCTCATGTAGAACGCCTTGATCTCGACAGGATAATCCGTCACGAAGGTCGGCCGCTTGAAGTGCTCTTCAGTGAGGAAGCGCTCATGCTCGGTTTGCAGATCGATTCCCCAGCTCACGGGGTATTCGAATGTGTGACCATTCGCAACCGCATCCTCGAGGATGGATACGGCCTCGGTGTAGGTCACCCGCGCGAAATCGCTCGTCGCCACGTGCGTCAGACGCTCAATGAGTCCCTTGTCGACGAACTTGTTCAGCATCGCGAGCTCATCGGGGCAGCGATCCATCACCTCGTTGATGACGTGCTTCAGCATGTCCTCCGCAAGGTTCATATCGTCTTCAAGGTCGGCGAAGGCAATCTCGGGCTCGACCATCCAGAACTCGGCCGCATGGCGCTTCGTGTTGGAGTTCTCCGCGCGAAACGTCGGCCCGAAGGTGTACACGTCGCCGAAGGCCATGGCGAAGTTCTCGGCGTTGAGCTGGCCGGACACGGTAAGACTTGCCGGCTTTCCGAAGAAGTCGCGGCTCCAGTCAACCTCCCCCGCGTGAAGTTCCCCGCCCGACTCGGCAGCAGCCTTCTCGCTCACGCGCGGCACGTCTTCCATATCGAGCGCGGTCACGCGGAACATCTCGCCTGCCCCCTCGCAGTCGGACGCCGTGATGATCGGGGTGTTCACATAGACGAATCCGCGGTCCTGGAAAAAGCTGTGGATAGATGCGGCCGCGACGCTGCGGATGCGGAAAACGGCACGAAACAAGTTCGTGCGCGGACGGAGATGCTGCTGAGTGCGCAGAAACTCGACCGTGGCGCGCTTCTTCTGCAGCGGGTAGTCCGGCGCGGAGACGCCTTCGACGGAAATGTTCTCAGCGGTAAGCTCGAATGGCTGCTGCGCCTCGGGTGTGAGCTTCAGCGTGCCCTTGCAGATAAGGGCGGCGCTCACGTTCTGAGCTGCGATCTCGTCGTAGTTTTCCAGCGTTTCGCGGCTCATCACCACCTGGAGGTCGCGAAAGCAGCTTCCGTCGTTCAAGGTGACGAAGCCGAAGTTCTTCATATCGCGTACCGAGCGGACCCAACCCGCCACGGTGATTTCCTTGCCCCCGAACGCGTCGACGTCGGCGAACAGCTGGGCGATTTTCGTGCGTTGCATCATTCCCCTTCCCATGATATGCGCAAAAGGGGCCGAGCGCGAAACGCCCGACCCCTGCAACGATGAACCTGTGGTCGTGCTACTCTTCTTCGAGCGCAGCCTGGGCCGCAGCGAGGCGGGCGACAGGCACGCGGTACGGCGAGCAGCTGACGTAATCGAGGCCGATCTTGTTGAACGTGTGGATGGAATCCGGGTCGCCACCGTGTTCGCCGCAGACGCCGCAGACCAGGTCGGGATTGCCCTCATGGCCGAGCTTGACGCCCATCTCCACGAGCTTGGCCACGCCCGGGTCGATCGTGGCGAACGGGTTGTACGGAAGCAGGTGCTCCTGCAGGTACTGCGGCACGAACTCGGCCTCGACGTCGTCGCGGCTGAAGCCGAACGTCGTCTGGGTGAGGTCGTTAGTGCCGAAGGAGAAGAAGTCTGCCTGCGTGGCGATCTCGTCGGCGGTGACGGCGGCACGCGGCAGCTCGATCATGGTGCCGACCTCGATATCGAGCTCGACGCCCTCTTCGGCGGCCACTTCCGCGATGATCTTCTTGGCAACGGCGCGCAGCTTCTCGAGCTCGGCGACGGTCGACACGAGCGGGATCATAATCTCGGGCTTCGGGTCGAGGCCTTCCTTCTTGAGCTTCGCGGTCGCAGTCGCGATGGCGCGAACCTGCATCTCGGGGAGGATCGGGTACACGATGCCGAGGCGGCAACCGCGCAGGCCCAGCATCGGGTTCTGCTCGGCGAAGCCGTCGATGCGTTCCATGAGCATGCGCTTCTCAGCGATAAGGGTCTTGTCCCCGCCCGTCGCCTCAAGGCGCGCGATTTCCACGTCGAGCGCGCGCGGGCTCTCGAGGAACTCGTGCAGCGGCGGATCGAGCAGGCGCACGATGACCGGCAGCCCGTCCATTTCCTTGAACATGCCGTAGAAGTCGCCGGTCTGGGCTTCGAAGAGCTCGCCGACTGCCTTCTCGCGCACGGCATCGTCGTCGTTCAAGATGAAGGTCTGGATGATCTGCTTGCGCTCGCCCAAGAACATGTGCTCGGTGCGGCACAGCCCGATGCCCGATGCGCCGAAGTCGCGGGAAAGCTTCGCGTCCTCGGGGTTGTCCGCATTCGCGCGGACGCCGAGCTTGCGGAACTCGTCGGCCCACTCAAGGATGGTGTCGAGGTCGCCGGTGAGCTCGGGCATTACCAAATCGACCGCACCCAAAACGACGATGCCGGAGGTACCGTCGAGCGAGATCATGTCGCCCTCTTTGATGACGACATCGGTGCCTGCGACCGTCGCCTGCTTCTTCTCGGCGTCGATCTTCAGGGCCTCCACGCCGCACACGCACGGGGCGCCCATACCGCGGGCGATGACGGCGGCATGCGAGGTCTTGCCGCCATGGGAGGTGAGGATGCCCTCGGCGGCGATCATGCCGGCGAGGTCGTCGGGGTTGGTCTCCCAGCGGACGAGCACGCACTTGCGGCCGGCTTCAGCGGCAGCGACGGCGTCGGCGGAGGAGAACACGGCTTCGCCCACTGCGGCACCGGGGCTCGCGTTCAGGCCGCGGGCGAGCACGTCGTAGTCGGCGTTCTTGTCGAACTGCGGATGAAGCAGCTGGTCGAGCTGGTCGGGAGCGACGCGACGGACAGCCTCCTTCTTGTCGATGAGGCCCTCCTTCTCCATGTCGATTGCGATATGAAGCGCGGCGGCGGCGGTGCGCTTGCCCACGCGGGTCTGCAGCATGAAGAGCTTGCCCTGCTCGATGGTGAACTCGATGTCCATCATGTCGTGGAAGTGGTTCTCCAGAAGCACGAAGATTTCCTCGAGCTCACGGCCCGCTTCCTCGAGGCCTTCCACATGCTTGAGCTCGGCGATGGGGCTCGTGTTGCGGATGCCCGCGACGACGTCTTCGCCCTGGGCGTTTACCAGGTAGTCACCGTAGAATTCCTTCGCACCGTTGGCCGGGTTGCGCGTGAACGCGACGCCCGTGGCCGACGTGTTGCCCTTGTTGCCGAAGACCATGCACTGCACGTTGACGGCGGTGCCCAGGTCGTCGGAGATCTTGTTCTTCTTGCGGTAGAGGACTGCACGGGGGTTGTTCCAACTGCCGAACACAGCCTCGATGGCAAGCTTGAGCTGCACCATCGGGTCCTGCGGGAACTGCACGGAGCCGTCGACGACAAGCGCCGGGTATTCCTCGCCCGAGACGTTCTCGGTGAAGATGCCCTTGAACTCCGCGACGAGCTCTTGCAAGTCTTCCGCGGTAAGGTCGGTGTCGGACTTCACGCCGCGCACCGCCTTCATAGCGTTGATGGCGTTCTCGAACAGGTCGCCGTCGAGCCCCATGACGACGTTCGAGAACATCTGGATGAAGCGGCGATAGGAGTCCCACGCGAAGCGGGGGTTCTCGGTCTGCTTGATGAGGCCGTTGATGGACTCGTCGTTCAGGCCGAGGTTCAAGACCGTGTCCATCATGCCGGGCATCGACATGGGAGCACCGGAACGGACGGAGACGAGCAACGGATCTTCCGCATCGCCGATCTTCTTTCCGATACGGTTCTCAAGATCGAGACGATACTCGTGGATCGTGTCGAGAACGCCTTCCGGCCATACGTTGCCGGCATTGGCGTACTCCATGCACGTCTGACAGGAAATCGTGAATCCCGGAGGAACGGGAAGGCCGATGTTGGCCATCTCGGCGAGGTTCGCGCCCTTGCCGCCGAGCGTCGCCTTCATGGTGGTGTTGCCCTCGGTTACGTTGTTTCCCTGAGCGTCTTTGCCAAACGCATAGACGCGCTTCACTGGTTCGGTCACCTTGTTCTCCTTACAAGCTCCGGTTACCTTTTTACCCATGACGTCGGAAAACGTGACTTGCGAAGAAACATTTCGCGCACATTTTCCTAACGTTTCGAGCACTAGTCAACTATACCAGTAGGTGCGGGGTGCAGACGCTCGTAGTAGCGCAATATCTCTTGAGCGGTCTCCTCGACGGCACGGTTTTCAGTGTGAACGACGATAGCACCGAGCCTGCGCATGAGCGCACGCGCCGACTCGAGGTCCTCGTAGACATAGGTGGGGTCGGCGTAGCTGCTCGCGACGCCCACGGCATTGCCGAGCCTGCGAGCGCGGATGCCAACGAGCACCTCGGGCGTCGTCATGAGGCCGAACAGGTGCGTCGGATCGACGTCGTAGATCTCGCGAGGAGGCTCGGTGTGGGGGTCGAGCGGAACGTTCGCCACCTTGTAGCCCTGCTGGGACAGATAAATCGACGTCGGCGTCTTCGACGAGCGCGACACGCCGAGCAAAACGATGTCGGCCTGCGTGAGGTCTTGGGGGTTTCTGCCATCGTCGTGAGCGATGGTGAACTCGATTGCCTCGATGCGGCGGAAGTAATGCTGGTCGGCCACATGAAGACCACCGGGCTTCGAGGACGGCTCGAGGCCCGAAAGGTCTGAAATGGCGTCGATGACCTGAGTCATCAGGTCGATTGCGATGATGTCGGGCTCGGAGGCTGCGAACTCGGCCAAGCGAGTGCGCAGCTCCTTGTCGACGATGGTGTAGCAGACGAGGATTCGAGGAGATCCCTTAAGCTCGCGATGAAGCTGCATGTGGTCCTCGAGGAAGCGCTTCACCTCGTCGAACTTGCGAACCTTCGGCAGTACCTCGATGCAGGGGTTCGTCACCCCAAACTGCGCAGCTGCGGCACGGGCCAAGGACTGCGCCGTCAACCCCACAGAGTCGCTGACAACGTGAATCGTCGGCAGGGGCGTCAAATTCGTATGCACAACGAAATCCATCTCTCGCCTGGCTTTTTCTATTGATGTGGACTACTTTTGGGCCTTCTTCGCCATCAACCCGAAATCGGCGACGTCGGTGAACACGCCGACGAAGCGGTTGAGCAGGCGCAGGCGGTTCTCGCGCAGCGACGCGTTCTCGTCCATGACCATGACGTCCTCGAAGAAGACGTCGATTGGCTCTTTGAGGGCCGCAAGGGCACTGCAGGCGGCATCGAAGTCCTTGCAAGCGAGCGCGGATGAGACCTTGCCCTCCCCTTCCTCGCATGCACGAAGGAGCGCGAGCTCAGAGTCGCCGAGAATCGAGGTGTCGACCTCGCAGCCCAACGCGGCGTCCGCAAGATTATGGGCGCGCGTGAAGGCGCCCGCGAGAGCCTCGTAGGTCTCGGGCTGCTCGGCACGGGCCGCATCGAGCGCGCAGGCGCGGGCGAAGAACTCGGCAGGGTCGATGACGCCCACAGCCGAAACGGCCTCGATGGAGTCGAGGAGGATGCCTTCGTCCTTCGCGATAGACTTCAGGCGCCCTGCGAAGAACTGCTCGACCTTTTCAGCCACAACGGCGCGATCGAATTCAAGGCCCTGCTCAGCGTAAGCGTCAAGCGACGCGGCGATGAGGTCTTTCAGGCCGACCGCGGACATCGTGCGCAGCATGGCGATGATGCCGATGGCGGCGCGGCGCACCGCGTAGGGGTCGGAAGAGCCCGTCGGGGGCTCGTCGATGGCGAAGATGCCACAGCAGGTGTCGAGCTTGTCGGCGATAGCGACGCACTTGCCGCAGATGCCGGAGGGAAGATCGTCACCTGCGAAGCGCGGACGATAGTGCTCGCGGATCGCGGCGCAAACCTCGGGGGCCTCACCTGCGGCCTCGGCGTAATAGCCGCCCATGACGCCTTGCTGGTTGGTGAACTCGACGACTGCCTGCGAGACAAGGTCTGCCTTGGCCAGGTGCGCGGCGCGCACGGCGTTCGCGACGCCTGCCTCATCCTCGCCGGCTGCGGCAGCGG